>ERZ779896.1892-NODE-1892-length-15939-cov-11.897570_pt1 | contig 15939 bp, 15 predicted proteins | sample MGYA00511067_ERZ779896 | MGnify/ENA primary metagenome ERZ779896 (study PRJEB29588, sample SAMEA2161597) | human gut metagenome | biome: human gut; feature: human-associated habitat; material: faeces | place: Denmark | collected 2008/2010 ... | reverse complement strand
CGGCATCGAAAGCCGCATCCCCGTGGACGAGGTCATCGACGCCATGGGCGAGGTGGGCCGCCGCATGCCGGTGGAGTTCCGGGAAACCGCCCTGGGCGGCCTGGCCGCCACCCCCACCGGCCGCCGGGTCAAGCAGCAGATGCACCCGGAGTCCCAGGGATTCTGATTCCTGTTCGCAGTATTTTTCTCAAAAATAACAATCCGTATACAAAAGACATCCCCGATGCATGGCATCGGGGATGTCTCAGTTTGTCAAAAAAGCCTCACAGAGTTTGCCGCCCGCAGGCGGCAAATCAATTGAGATCATTTTCGTCCGGGGCGTGTACCTGGACGAAAATTCTTCTCAGATCACGCCCAGGCCGGCGGCGACCTTGCCGATGAAGTCCTGCACGTTGGTGACCATGGTGGTGGCGGACAGGCTGCCGCGGTCCAGCAGCTTATTCACCACGAACTCCGCCGCGTCCACGGCGTACAGATACACCGGGCGGATGGTGCCGTCGGGCATCACCCGGAAGGACGGCGTCATGTTGCCGGTGGCGATGGTGTGCAGCATGGTGGCAAGGCAGATCACGGTGGTGGACTTGCGCACCAGCTCCCGCATGGCGGCTGCGCCCTCGTAGGCGTTGCCGTACACCTCCGGCAGCGGCCCGTCGTCCCGGATGGAGCCGGTCAGCACGAAGGGCACATGGTTCTTCACGCAGCCGTAGATGATGCCGTTGTCGATGTGGTAATCCTCGATAAACTGAGGAATGGACCCGCTGCGGCGGACCTTGTTCAGCACGTCCAGGTGGTTATAGTGTCCGTTGGGCTGAGACTGCTGGGTATAGATATCCTGGCCCAGTGCCGTGTGCAGCAGCGCACCCTCCAGATCGTGGGTACCCAGGGCGTTGCCCGCCAGCAGGCCGTGGCAGTAGCCGTTGTCGATCAGGGCCTGCATGGCCTTCCGTGCGCCGTCATCAAAGGCGAAGGCGGGGCCCATGACCCACACGATGTTGCCGTGGTCCTTCTCGTGGCGCAGCAGCTCCACCAGCCGGTCATAGTCCTTGGCATAGGAGGTCTCCCGGCTGCGGCCCTGGCGGAACACGAACTGATCCTCCAGCGTCTCGCTGTCCTGGGTGAAGCCATTGCAGTGCATATAAATGCCGTCCTGGCCGTGCTCGGTGCGGCCCAGGATCACCCGCTGGCCCTTTTTCAGGTTGCGGCTCTCCACCACGGACAGGTGTCCGTCGTCCTCCAGCACCACGCAGCTGTCCATGCGGCTCTCCTCCGCCAGGGTCCAGCGGCCGTTGATCTTGAAATATTCGGGATACATGGACGTGCTGTGGAACTCCTCGGGAGCCACGCCGTCCTTTTCCACCGTCTCCCAGCGGGCGTCCGGCGCATTTTTCAGGGACGGCTGGTCAAAGTCGGGATGGTGATAGGCGGGAAATGCAAAAGCCATGGGGCGTCTCCTTTCTCAGTGCAGGGTGGCGTAGATCACGGCCTTGATGGTGTGCATCCGGTTCTCGGCCTCGTCAAACACCACGGACTGCTTGCTCTCGAACACCTGGTCGGTGACCTCCATCTCGGTGATGCCGAACTTCTTGGCAATGTCTGCGCCGATGGTGGTGCGGGTGTCGTGGAAGGAGGGCAGGCAGTGCATGAAGATGGCGCCGGGGGCGGTCATGGCCATGACCTTCTCGTTGACCTGATAAGGGGTCAGCAGGCGGATGCGCTCGGACCACACGCTGTCGGGCTCACCCATGGAGACCCAGATATCGGTGTAGATCACGTCGGCGTCAGTTGCGCCCTGGGTCACATCCTCGGTGAGGGTCACGCTGCCGCCGGTCTCCCGGGCGATGTCCCGGGCCTTTTCCACCAGCCACTCCTCGGGGAACAGTTCCTTAGGCGCGCAGGCGGTGAAGTGCATGCCCATCTTGGCGCAGGCCACCATCAGGGAGTTGCCCATGTTGTTGCGGGCATCGCCGAAATAGGTGAAGCGCACGCCCTTCAGCCGACCCAGCTTCTCCTCGATGGTCAGCAGGTCCGCCAGCATCTGGGTGGGGTGGAACTGATCGGTGAGGCCGTTCCACACGGGCACGCCCGCATGGTCGGACAGCTCCTGCACCAGATCCTGGCTGAAGCCGCGGTACTCGATGCCGTCATACATCCGGCCCAGCACCCGGGCGGTGTCGGCGATGGACTCCTTCTTGCCCATCTGGCTGCTGCCGGGCTCCAGATACGTCACGCCCATGCCCAGGTCCATACCGGCCACCTCGAAGGAGCACCGGGTGCGGGTGGAGGTCTTTTCAAACAGCAGCACGATGTTCTTCCCCTCCAGCCAGCGGTGGGGCACACCGGCGCGCTTCATATCCTTGAAATTTTTGGACAGGTCCAGCAGATAACGGATCTCCGCCGGGGTATAGTCCAGCAGCTTCAGAAAGCTTCTTCCTCTGATATTCACAGCCATGATGATGTTCTCCCTTTCTATTGATAAATATTGATGGATATTCTCTCAGATCTCGTCCCGCCACAGGGGCATGCTCATGCACCGGGGGCCACCCCGGCCCCGGGACAGCTCGGCGCTGGGCATTTTCAGCACCCGGATGCCGCTGTCCTCCAGGATCTGGTTGGTGACATAGTTCCGGTCGTACACCACCACCACGCCGGGGGCGATGCAGAGGGTGTTGGACCCGTCGTTCCACTGCTCCCGCTCGGCGGCGATCTGGCTGCTGCCGCCGCAGCGGATCAGCTGCACCCGGTCCAGACCCAGATAGCCCGCCAGCACCTGCTCCAGGGGGCCGCTGACCTCCCGGGTGGTGAGCTTGCCCTTTCCCCGGCCCGTCAGCTCGAAGATCCGCAGGGTGCCCAGGATCCCCGGATGCACCGTGAATTTGTCCACGTCCACCTGGGTGAACACGGTATCCAGATGCATGAACGCCCGGGTGCTGGGGATTTCAAAAGCCAGCACCGTGTCGATCTCGGAGCTCTCGTCGGCGAAGATGGCCGATGCCAGCTGCTCGATGGCCTCCGGCTGGGTCCGCTGGGAGATACCCACTCCCAGCACCCGGCGGCTCAGGTTCAGGATGTCCCCGCCCTCGATCCAGAAATACTGGTCCGGCGTATAGTACAGAGGCACCTGCCCGGCGTAGTCCGGATGATGCCGCAGCACATAGTCGCCGTACAGGGTCTCCCGGTTGCGGGTGTCCGTGAACATATGGTTCAGGCTCACGCCCCGGCCGATGCAGGCGAAGGGGTCCCGGGTGAAATACAGGTTGGGGATCGGCGGCATCAGGAACCGGGCCCCGGTGTGCACCAGGCTGGACAGCCGTCCCTGCTCGTTGGGGAACACATCCTGATACGACACGCCCTCCATGGTTTTCAGCACCAGCTCCAGGGGGTCCTGGATATCCAGCAGATACCGCTTCAGGTCGCCCCGGTATCCCATGGCGGTGCTGCCGGCCCGGCGGATGGTCTCCTCCACAAACCGGCGGCGCAGCTCCTCGTCTCCTGCCAGCACCTGGGCCGTCAGGTCCTCCAGATAGACCACCTCCGCCCCGTTGTCCCGCAGGATCTGGGCAAAGCAGTCGTGCTCCCGCTGAGCGCCGTACAGATAGGGAATATCGTCAAACAGCAGCTGGCCCATGGTATTGGGGCTCAGATGCTCCAGCTCCCGGCCCGGCCGCTGCAGAAGCACCCGCTTCAAAGGGCCGATCTCGCTTTTAACGCAAATGGGCATGGAATTTCCTCCTCTCCAGTTCTCCCCTATTTTACCAGATTTCCGGTCCGATTTCTCACCCTGACGCGGCCCGATTTTTGTATTTTAACCGATGTTTTGTCCCGGTACTTTGACACTTTATTGTAATAATACTCGCTTCCCACCGGGTTACTCTGTAAATTCATGCGTTTTTTGCCCGGCCGTCCAGATAAAACAGGTCGTTTTTGTACAAGATTTTCTGCGCAAAATGTCCCATTCCCCCTTGGCAGCGCCGCCCGTATGTGGTAAAATAACCCCCATAAGGAGGGGACATTCATGAAACAGACCATCGCCCTGCAAACCCCCGGGCGGTCCGACCTGGACCAAAGCAGCCTGTTCTCTTTTGACCAATTCACCGCCGCCCGGCCCACGGCCCCGGTGATCCACCGGGACGCCCGGTTTCTCCTGGTCCGCAGCGGCAGCGGCGTTATCCGGCTCCAGGGCCGGGAGTATCCCCTGTCCGCCGGAAGCCTGGCGGCCATCCTGCCCTGGCAGATCAGCGAGATCGTCCGGGTGGACGAGCCGTTGGCCTGCAGCGTCATCGCCTATCACTACGACACCGTGGCCCGGGCCGCCCATCTGTTCCGGGGGGAGGATGGCCAGCCCATGCCCATGGCCCGGCTGATGGAGACGGTGCCGGTGCTGGAGCTGTCTCCCCGGCAGCGGGCGGAGGCCGGACGCATTGCTGACGGTCTGTCCCGGGAGCTGGGTCTTGCGTCCCTTCAGGAGGAGGGACAGCTGTTTTCCAGTCTCAATGCCGTGAGCCTGCTGGTGCAGCTGACGGTGCTGTTCGCCCGGCAGGCCCTGGCGGCGGACCGCCCCGCTGATGCCCAGGGTCCCGACCACCGGGAGCTGCTGCGGTATATGTACCTCCACTGCGGCCAGAAGCTGACGCTCCAGCAGCTGGCGGACGTGTTCGGGTGCAGCCGCTCCACCGTCAGCGCCCGAATCACCGCCATGACGGGGCTGTCCTTTTTCGACCTGCTCAACGAAATGCGCATCGGCAAAACCGCCGACTATCTGCTGTATACGGACCTGACCCTGAAGGAGCTGGCGGAAATTCTGGGCTATGTGGACGAGTCCCACATCTCCAAGGTGTTTGCCGCCCGGCTGGGCACCCGCATCGGCCAGTACCGGGCCACCTATCAGAAGGTGCAGAACATCTGCCAGATTGAGGAGAGCCGCCTGGGGTACAGTCTGGTGCAGCACATCTGCCGTCACTACCGGGAGGACCTCAGCGCCGCCGGGGTGGCCCGGGCCTTCGGCATTTCCGTCCAGCAGCTCAACCGCACCCTGCTGTGCCAGGTGGAGCTGAATTTTGAGGATTTCCTGGCCCTGATCCGGGTGAACCGGGCCTGTAAGCTGCTGACCACCACCCGCATGACGGTGCTGGACATCGCCCTGGAGGTGGGCTACCGCAACGCCAAGACCCTGAACCGGAATTTCCTGAAATACCGCCTCATGACCCCCAGCGCCTACCGCGCCGCCAACTCCGGCCAGTAAATTCTCCTCTCTCCTGCTGCAAAAAACCCGCTGCCGTTCTCCCGGCAGCGGGTTTTTATGCGGCCCGCTGAGGGCAGCGGGCCCTACAGGCGCTCTATCGGCGATTCTCTGCCGCGATAATCACCGTTCCCTTCCCCCCTTGCAAATCCCCGGAAAATAGGGTATACTGACCCTGGAAAATATATAAAAGGAGCGTGCATTATGGCTGTTTTGAATCATCTGGAGCCCCAGCGTGTTTTTCGTTTCTTCGAGGAGCTGTGCGCCATCCCCCACGGTTCCGGCAACACCAAGGCCGTCAGCGACTGGCTGGTGGACTTTGCCAAGGCCCGGGGCCTGCGGTATGTCCAGGACCAGCTGAACAACGTGGTGATCTTCCGGGACGCCACCCCCGGCTATGAGTCGGCGGAGCCTGTGATCCTCCAGGGTCACATGGACATGGTCTGCGAAAAGGAGCCCGGCTGCACCAAGGACATGGCCGCCGAGGGCCTGGACCTGGTGCTGGAGGGCGACACCGTTTCCGCCAGGGGCACCACCCTGGGCGGCGACGACGGCATTGCCGTGGCCATGGCCATGGCCATACTGGACGATGATTCCCTGTCCCACCCGGCCATCGAGGCCATCTTCACCGTGGACGAGGAAACCGGTATGTACGGCGCCGAGGGCCTGGACGTGTCCGTTCTCAAGGGCCGCCGGATGCTGAACATGGACTCCGAGGACGAGGGCATTTTCACCGTCAGCTGCGCCGGCGGCGCCCGGGCCGACTGCTGCCTGCCCGTGACCCGCAGTGCCTTCAGCGCCCCGGTGCAGGAGATCGCCGTCACCGGCCTGGTGGGCGGTCACTCCGGCGCGGAGATCGACAAGGGCCGCGCCAACAGCAGCATGCTGCTGGGCCGGGTCCTGTACGCCCTGGAGCAGAAAACGCCCCTGCGGGTGATCTCCGTCAGCGGCGGCACGGCCTGAAGGACAACGCCATTCCCACCGCCTCCGTGGCCCTGGTGGCCGCCGACGCCAGCGCCGTCCAGGCCGTCTGCGCCGAAATGGACGCCGCCTTCAAAAAGGAATACCGGGTCAACGACCCGGCCATCACCGTCTCCGTCCGCCCGGCGGAAACCGACCTGCTGCCCCTGGATGAAAGCTCCAGCCGCAGCGTGGTGTGTATGCTCACCTGCCTGCCCAACGGCATCCAGGCCATGAGCGCCGATATGCCCGGCCTGGTGCAGACCTCCCTGAACCTGGGTATCCTCACCACCGGGGACGACGCCGTTCACGCCTCTTTCAGCGTCCGCAGCAGCGTGGCCACCCAGAAGCAGATGCTCATCCAGCGCCTTCGCTGCCTGATGGAGCGGCTGGGCGGCTCCGTCAGCACCCACGGCGAATACCCCGGCTGGGAGTATATGCCCCAGTCCCCCCTGCGGGACCTGATGGTCCAGGTGTTCACCGACCAGTACGGCTACGCCCCCAAGGTGGAGGCCATCCACGCCGGTCTGGAGTGCGGTCTGTTCTCCGCCAAGCTGTCGGGTCTGGACTGCGTGTCCTTCGGCCCCGACCTGAAGGAAATTCACACCTTCCGGGAGTCCATGTCCGTGGCCTCCGTGCAGCGGGTGTATGCCATGGTGGTGGAGACCCTCAAGCGTATGCATTGACCCGGTGTGTCCCTGCCCTGTCCCGGGTCAGAACCCGGGACATCCCAGGGTGTATCGGGACAAAATTCGCGATAAATGAGGTAAGTTCATGTTTTATATCTGGTGGCCCGCGTATATTGTCCCGGGCCTGATGGTGCTGGCGGGCTTTGCGGGGCAGCTGCTGCCGGGCCGGAAATACCGCAGTCCCCAGGGCCCCCTGGCTCCCGAGCGGCAGAAATTCGCCGACAGCCTGTTTCTGAAGCTGCTGCGGCAGTCCGGCCCGGTCTTTGCGGCTCTGTCGTTTATGATTATGCGTTCTGTGCGGCTGATGGCAATCACTGGGCAGCAGATTCTGCTGTATATCGCCGTAATTCTGCAAATTATCGGGGCGGTGGCCCTGATATTGCCGGTGGAGCGCAATCTAAAAGCGTATTTTGACGACCAGGAGGATGAAACATGAGCATCACCGAGCTGGCTCCTGCCAAGCTGAACCTGACCCTGGACGTAGGGGCCCGCCGCCCGGACGGGTACCACGAGGTCACCTCCGTCATGCAGAGCGCCGCTCTATATGACGTTGTAACGCTGGAAACCGTTGAAACAGACGATATTGCGGTGGAATGCCCCGGCACCGACCTGCCCACCGGGCCGGACAACCTGGCCTGGAAAGCGGCGGACGTCTTTTTTCAGGAGACAAATATCCCCCATACAGGGATTATCATCCGATTGGAGAAGAAGATCCCCTCCCAGGCCGGTCTTGGAGGCGGCAGCAGTGACGCCGCCTCCGTATTGCGGGGCATGAGACGTTTATTCAGCATCAATGTGTCCGATGAAGCGTTAGAAACCATGGCCGCCCGGGTGGGCAGCGACGTTCCCTACTGTGTCCGGGGCGGAACCGCCCTGGCCCGGGGCCGGGGCGAACGGCTTACCGCTCTTTTGCCGCTTCCTATGTGCTGGTTCGTTATTGTGAAGCCCCCGGTGGCCCACTCCACCGCCGTGATGTTCCGGAAGCTGGACGAGATCGCCATTGCAAACCGCCCGGATTCCGATGCCATGGCCAAAGCACTGGAAATTGGCGACCTGGCGCATATTTGCCGTCTGGTGGGGAACGTTTTTGAGCAGGCCCTGCCGGAGGACAGTGAGGTTTTCACCATTCGCCGCCAGCTTTCCCGTCTGGGAGCCGACGCCGCGTGCATGACCGGCTCCGGTTCCGCCGTGATGGGGCTGTTCCGCCGGGAGGAAACCGCCCGGCTGGCCGCCCGGGAGCTGGAAAAATCCTATCCCCTGACTTTTTTGGCCCCCCGGCTGTGAAACCGGTATAAAATACGAAAACGCCGTCCATACTGTAGGAAATTCCTGCATAGGACGGTGTTTTTGTATGAAAAAATCACATTTCCGATACTGGGAGCTGGCGCTGCTGCTGGCCCTGGCCGTGACCATTCTGTGGGGGGCGGCTTCCCTGGGGCAGCAGGAGGAGCTGGGCCGGAAGGTCATCCGCCTCCACGTCATCGCCAACTCCGACTCCCCGGAGGATCAGGCCCTGAAGCTGCGGGTCCGGGACCGGGTGCTGGCCCGGGCCCAGGAAATTCTGGAGCAGTCGGCGGACATGGAGCAGGCGGAGCAGGCCCTGACCGCCGCCTTGCCGGAGCTGACCCGGGAGGCCCGGGAAACCCTGGCGGCAGAGGGCTGCGCCCAGCCGGTCCAGGCCCGGCTGGAGCCGGCGGAGTTCCCCACCAAGGACTATGACGGCTTCTCCCTGGCCGCCGGGAAATACCTGGCCCTGCGGGTGATCATCGGCCAGGGAGCGGGGCAGAACTGGTGGTGCGTGGTGTTTCCGCCTCTGTGCACTGCCGCCGCCTGCCAGTGGCAGGACGCGGGACGGGCCGCCGGGTTGGAGGAGGATGACCTGTCCCTGATGGCGGAGGAGGACGCCGGGTACGAGCTCCGGTTCCGGTCGGTGGAGCTGTGGGAAATGCTGCGCCAGTGGCTGGGGAAATAAGGGGGCGGATACATCTGGTTTTAGGGGCGGGGCAGAGCCCACACCCCTGCACAGCAGCCATCGGCGAAGGGCCAGCAATGCTCCGACGCCCGGCAGGAGGAAGTCTGCCGGGCGTCGGAGCAAAGTGTATGTGTGGAGGGTAATTGTGTGGTAAGAGGGGGGGCTTATTCGCCGCAGAGCTTCTTCAGCCGGGCCAGGCGGCGGTCGGTGAACTCCTGCAGCTCCTCGATATCCTGCTCCGTCAGGTGACGGAACTTCTTGAAGCGGGTGACAAACTCCTTGACGGGCTTGGGGTTCTTCACGTCCACGGACATCTTGAACACGCCGTTTTCCACCTCGTACAGGGGGGCGAAGTTGGTCTCCACCGCCAGGCGGGCCACCTCGATGCTCTCATCGGACTTGCAGCCCCAGCCGGTGACGCAGGGATTGTACACATGCAGGTACACCAGGCCGTTGTCCACGGCCATGGCCTTCTCCAGCTTGCGGACCATATCGGGGATATAGGCGGGGCTCATGGTGGCCATATAGGGCACATCGTGCATGGCCATGATCATGGGGAAGTCCTTCTTGTTCTGCTTCTTGCCGCCGTGGCCGTTGATAACGGGGGTGGTGGAGGTCCAGGCACCCTTGGTGGTGGAGCCGCTGCGCTGATAACCGGTGTTCATGTAGCCCTCGTTATCATAGCAGATATAGATGATCTTGTCGCCGCGCTCCGCCGCTCCGGACAGGCACTGCATGCCGGCGTCCACGGAGGCGCCGTCGCCGGCGAAGGCCACCACATTGACCTTGCGGCCGATGCGCTCATAGTGCATCTTGATACCGGCCAGCATGGAGGCCACATTGTCCAGCAGGGGGAAGAACACGGGGGTCTTGGCGCCGGACTCCTTGTCCCAGCCCACGACGCCCACGCCGCCCATGCATCCGGGAGGCACGGCGAAGATGGTGTTGGGGCCCAGCACCTTCATGCAGGTGCGCAGAGTCAGCTCCACGTTGCAGCCCACGCAGGCGGATACGCCCGGGGAGATCTGGTCCTCATAGGTTGCCAGCTTTTCAATAACATTCATGACAGTTCCTCCTTACAGACCCATGACCTCGCGGTTGAGCCAGACCGTGTCGTGCTTGCCGGTCTTGCCGTCCTGAGCGATGATCTTGTCGATGGCATAGTCGATATGGGTGGCGGTGATGTCCTCGCCGCCGAGACCGGCGATAAAGGGAACGTTGGGGACGAAGGATGCAGCCCGGTTCATGGAGGCGCAGATCTCCTCATAGATGATGCCGGTGTTCCAGCCGAAGGACACGTTGCGGTCCACCACGCCGAAGGCCCGCTTGCCGGAGAGCACCTTGGCCACCCGGTCGCAGGGGAAGGGACGGACCATGCGCATCTTCAGCAGGCCCACCTTCTTGCCGTCGGCCCGGGCCTTGTCCACCCGGTCCTTGGCAACGCCGGTCATGGAGCCCATGGTGACGATGACGTAATCCGCGTCGTCGCAGCGGTACTCCTCCACGGCGCCGCCGTAGCTGCGGCCGAACTTCTCGCCGTACACCTTGTCCAGCTCCTCCAGGAGCTTCAGGGCGTTCTGCTGGCCCATCATGTGCTTGAGGCGGTACTCGGTCAGCAGGTTGCCGTTGGTCAGGGGGTCAACGGCCATGGGACGCTGGGGATCCAGGATGATGTGCTCGGGCACATACTTGGGCAGGAACTCGTCCACCTGCTCCTGGGTGGGAATCTCCACCCGCTCGGACATGTGGGACAGGTAGAAGCCGTCGAAGCAGACGTTGATGGGCAGCAGGACATTCTTGTCCTCGGCAATGCGGTAGGCCATGATCATGGTGTCCAGAATCTCCTGGTTGTCCTCCACATAGATCTGCAGCCAGCCGGCGTCACGGACGGTCAGGGAGTCCTGGGGACCGCCCCACAGGGTCTGGGGAGAGATCATCTCGCGGTTGGCCACGGCCATGACCACCGGCAGACGCAGGGTGGAGGCCCGGAAATAGGGCTCATACATCAGGGACAGGCCCTGGGAGGCGCTGGCGGTGAACACGCGGGAGCCGGCCAGGGACGCGCCGGTGACAACGCTCATGGCGGACAGCTCGCTCTCCACCTCGCTGACGCTGCTGTCCAGCTTGCCGCCGGTGACGAAGTCGGCCAGATACTCCACGATGGGAGTCTGGGGGGTGATGGGATAGGCGGCGATGATATCGGGACGGCACAGTGCCGCGCCAATGGCGGCAGCCATATTGCCGTTGATGACCTGAATGTCAGCCATTAGTTCTCCTCCTTTACCGGCTGCATGGTGATGGCGCCCTTCTTGCACTCGTGGGCACAGATACCGCAGCCCTTGCAGTAATCGTAGCAGATCTCGAACGAACCGTCCTCGTGGCGGCGGATGGAGTTAACGGGACAGTACATCAGGCACATGCCGCACTTGACGCACTTGTCGGTGTCCATCACGGGCTTGCGGGTCCGCCATTTACCGGTCTGGATAATGTGCAGGCCCTCCGGTCCGATGGGGACGATGTAATCACTGATAAATTTCATGGTGTTCCTCCCCTTATTCAAATGTGTACAGCTTCACTTCGTTATAGCCGCGGCGGAAGGTCTCCACGTTCTTCTCGCCGAAGAAGCGGCAGATGACCTTTTCCAGCTCGTCCTTGTCCACCCAGCCGGTGGCACGGACGAAGGCGCCCAGCATGATGGTGTTGGTGATGGGACGGCCCAGCATCTCCAGGGCGATGGAGGTGGCGTCCAGCCAGGCCACGGTCTTGACGTTGGGATTTTTCACCAGGTCCGCGCCGTTTTCGGCCTTGGTGTTGACAATGAAATAGGAGTTCTCCGTCAGGCCGTCGAACACCGGGGCGGAGATCAGCAGGCTGGGATCCAGCACCAGGGTGCAGTTGGGATGATAGACCTGGTTCTTGGGACGGATCTTCTCATCGCCCAGGCGCACATAGGACGTGACCGGCGCGCCCTGGCGCTCGAAGCCGAAAAACGGGATGGAATTGCCGTATTTTCCACTGGCTACCGCAGCGTGGACCAGCATTTCGCCGGCCTTCACCGTGCCCAGACCGCCGATGCCGTGGAGTCTGATTTCTTTCATATCGCTACGCTCCTTCATATTCCGCATGTGCGGCGTTTTACTTTTTCATGACCACCATGGCGTCCACGGCGGTGGCCGGACGGCCGTCGCCATAGAGCATCAGGGGATTGATGTCCACCTCGGTGATCTCCGGGTGCTCCTCCACCAGGCGGGACAGGCACATCAGGGCCTCCACGATCTCCTCCCGGCGGTACTGCTGGCCCCGCAGGCCCTGGCAGGCCTTGGCCAGCGGCGTTTCATCGATCATATCCTCGGCATCCTGGCGGGTGATAGGCAGCACACGCAGGGACACCGCGTGCAGCAGCTCCACCAGCACGCCGCCCAGGCCCGCCATGATCACATGGCCGAACTGGGGATCCGTGCTGACGCCCAGCAGGACCTCGAAGCCCTTGGGCAGCATCTGCTCAGCCAGAACGCCCTGGACCCGGGCCCCGGGGGCATTTTTGGCGGCGTTGGCCATGATGGTGTCGTAGGCGGCCTGCATGCCGTCCACGTCCGTGACGTTCAGCACCACGCAGCCCACGTCGGTTTTGTGGAGAATGTCATCGGACAGGACCTTCATGGCCACGGGGAAGCCCAGCTGACGGGAGGCGGCCTCGAAGGCGGCCCGGTCGGGCTTGTCCAGCAGCACGGAGGCCACCATCCGCACGCCGCAGGAGGACAGAAGGCTGCTGCTGTCGCGCTCGTTCAGAGCGACGGTATTCTTTTCAGACATGGCTCAGTCCTCCTTCTGCCGCCGGCGAAAGGCGGCGTAATTGCACATATTCTTCGCTGCCAGGACGGCCTTGTCCGGGGCGTCGAAGGTACACAGGCCCGCCTGCTCCATGATGCGCCGGGCCGGAGAGGTATAAGCGCCGGCCATGACGCAGTAGAACACAGGCTTTTCCTGGGCCTGGGGGGTGGTTTCTGTCATCTTCACCAGCTCACGGGCCAGCTCCTCCTGGGGCAGGAAGGTGGGCACCACCGTGATGAACACCACGGCGTCCACGTTTTCGTCCTGCAGGACGATCTGGAGGCCGTCCACATGGTTGCGCACGGAGGCGGAGGCGGTGATATCCGCGTAGCCCTCCGGGTGGCAGATGTTGGCCATGGGCTGCTGGGTGGCGGCCAGGCGGGCCTTGGTATCGTCGGACACCAGGGGCATCTTCAGCTGGGGCCACCGGGCGATGGCGTCGGTGCAGTAGATGCCGGGGCCGCCGGCCTGGGAATACAGGAACAGATTGCCGCCGCCGGGCAGGGGCAGGCGGTCGAAGGCCTGGAGGGTGTCGATGAGCTCGTCGATGGTGTCCACCCGGACCACGCCGGTCTGCTTGAACATGGCGTCGTACACGGCGTCGGACCCGGCCATGGAGCCGGTGTGGGAATTGGCGGCTGCGCCGCCCAGGGCGCTGCGGCCCACCTTCAGCACCACGATGGGCTTTTTGCGGCTGACCCGCTTCAGGGTCTCGGCCAGCTCACGGCCGTTGCCGCAGCCCTCCATATAGATGCCGATGACCCGGGTGGAGTCGTCGGTCTCGAAATAGTTCAGCAGGTCCACAAAGTCCACATCGGCCATGTTGCCGATGGAGATGAACTTGTTATACAGCACCGGCTCCACCCGTCCGGCGCCCTCCATCAGGATGGTGCTGGCCAGAGCGCCGCTCTGGGAGATGAAGGTGATGCCGCTGGGCTGGCCGAAGGACGAGAAGGGCACGCCGGTGTCCACGAAGGTGGTATCCACCAGGCTGCGGTTGTCGATGACGCCGATGCAGTTGGGGCCCACCACCCGGATGCCGTATTTCTCCGCCGTGCGCATCAGGCGGGCCTGGCGGTCGATGCCCTCGGGGGTCTTGGTCTCGGCGTAGTCCGCCGCGGCGCAGACGATGAACTTTACATCGCCCTTTTCCTCCATGCGGCGGTCCAGATCGTCCATGACGCTGTAGATCATCCGGGAGGGCATGATCAGGACCACCAGGTCCACATGGCCCTCCACCTCCGCCAGGGAGGGGGAGCAGGGATAGCCCAGGATCTCCGTTTCCTTGGGATTCACCGGATACACCTTTCCGGGGTAGCCCTTTTCCCGCATGTTGCGGATCGCCACAAAGCCGGCCTTCCCCGGGTTGGAGGAAGCGCCCACCACGGCGATGCCGTCAGGCTGGAATAATTGCTTCATGCTTGTTCTCACCTCAAAATTCAGGATTCCTGCATGGGGTCAGGAGAGGCCCCACTGACCGCCGTCCAGAATGCCCACCACGGCCATGTCCACCGGGGCCTCCGCACACTTGCAGGCATAGCGTGCGTTGCTGCCCCGGGTCACCAGAACGAAGTTGCCCTCGCCGCAGCCGATGGTGTCCGCTGCGGCAAACACCGGGCCGTCTGCCTCCAGGCTGCCCCGGTCGTTCAGAGCCGCCGCCTGGACCAGCACGATGCTGTGGCCCACCAGCTTCTCGTTTTTCACGGTGGAAATGATCTTTCCGATCACCTTGCATACATACATGACTCAGTTCCTCCTCGTTTTGTCCATATGCAGGCAAAGCATTCCGTTTATCTGCTTATAGCCTGACATATTTTCGGGGAAATGTCTGTCATTTCCATTACATTTTTGCGCTTTTGTTCCGCCGGGGGGTCAGTGCTCCAGCACCTGGCCCCGCTGGAGGTCGTCGGTAAGCTGGCCGTTCCAGGCGGCGATATGGCCACCCTTGATGGTGGCCACCGGCCAACCCCGCCGGGGGCGGCCCCGGAACAGGGGGAAGTCCGAACGGCTCAGCAGCTGGCGGGGGTCCACGGTGCGGGCGGCCCGCAGGTCCACCAGCACCAGGTCCGCGTCGCTGCCAGGGAGAATGGTCCCCTTCCGGGGATATACGCCGAAGATCCTGGCGGGGTTCATGGTCATCAGGGGCACCAGCTTCTCAATGGGCAGCTCCTGGCGATAAATGCCCTCGTCCAGGACGCTGACCAGGTGGGTACCCAGGGTGGGATATCCGGCTCCGGCCTCCCGCATGCCAGAGGACACCTGCTTTTCACCGGCGGTGAGCACGGTGTTGTCGGTGCCGATGGTGTCGATGAGGCCGCTGCGGATGCCGTCCCAGAGGGCCTTGCGGCTCTCCGGCTCACGGATGGGCGGCAGCATCTTGCCGTAGGCCCCGATGGGGCTGTCGGTATCCAGGCAGAGATAGGGGGAGGTGGTCTCCACATAGAGGTTGGGGTGCTTGTCGGCGGCCAGGGCCTCCATGGCCTCCCGGGTGGAGCTGTGGACCACATAGGTGCGCACGCCCATTTCCCGGGCAAAGTACGCCGCCCGGCGGACGGCCTCGCCTTCGGCCAGGTTGGGGTGGGTGCGGTTCCAGTCGGCCAGGGTGTCCAGCGGCTGGGACTGCATATCCTCCGTGGCATAGTCGCAGATGGAGGTGTTTTCGCAGTGGATGCTGAGGATGGGGTGGGCCGTGGGAGGCAGCTGCTTCATGCGCTGCATCAGCCGGATGATGAAGCCGTCCTCCTGGTGGGGGTACAGGCCCGGCACGCCGCACATGTACACCTTGAAGGAGTTCATGCCCTGGCGGGAATACAGGGGCAGCTCGTCGATCTGCTGCTGCTCCCGCAGGGAGAAGTGGGGGATCATGTCCACCCGGGACAGCTGGGACACCTCCCGGCGCAGGCGGTCGATCACCGGCAGATAGCTGCCGGGCTGATTGAAGTAGGTGCCGATGGTGGTGACGCCCCCCAGGATGGCGGAGCGGGTCTCGCTCTCCAGCTCCTGGCCGAAGGGCACCGCCAGGCCCAGGTGGGTGTGGGGGTCGATGATCCCCGGCAGCACATACAGTCCGGAGGCGTCGATGACCCGGCGGCCCCGGGGCACCTCCGCCGTCAGGGCGGCGATCTTCCCGCCCCGGACGCACACATTCAGCGGCAGGCAGCCCATCTCCGGCAGCACGCAGGTGCCGCCCAGGATGACCAGGTCATACTCCTCCCCGCCTCCTCCGGCGGCCTGGGGCCGCAGGGGCGCGG
>ERZ779896.1888-NODE-1888-length-15965-cov-3.130673_pt1 | contig 15965 bp, 9 predicted proteins | sample MGYA00511067_ERZ779896 | MGnify/ENA primary metagenome ERZ779896 (study PRJEB29588, sample SAMEA2161597) | human gut metagenome | biome: human gut; feature: human-associated habitat; material: faeces | place: Denmark | collected 2008/2010 ... | reverse complement strand
TTGCAAAGATTTGCGCTTCCGTTTTATTGCCGGACTTCAGGAAGCTCTCTTTGACAGCGTCAGATTTGCCTTTGCAAGCGACAGTCTGCGTCGTGTGCATGAGCGCTTTGAACAGGTGGATATTGCCAGAAACGACGTGAAGTTCGTGGTTGCAGAGCGCTTGCTTCGCAAAACACCGGAACAGCAGAAGAAGATCCGGTCCTATTTGGAGCAGTTTGCCCCGTTCTATGGCGACATGGCTGCTCGCATGGACGACTTTGTGAAAATGTTCCCTGTGCACCCCGATTATATTGACATTTTCGAGCGAATCGTTGCCGTGGAAAAACGTATGGTTCTCCGGACTCTTTCGGCAAAGATGGCTGCCTTGTTGAATCAGGATGTACCGGAAGATAATCCCGGAATTATTGCCTACGACTCCTATTGGGATACGCTGACCGGGAATGCTTCTTTCCGTACTATTGAAGACGTAAAACGCATTCTGGATTGTACCTCTATCCTGGCTACAAAAATCAAAACTGCGTTGAAAAAACCGTATCAGCCGATGGCAATGCGAATCATCAATGGTCTGGCCGTCAATCGTCTCACCACCGGCAGTATCTACAATCCGGTCGGTGTCACGTTGGAGGAGATGCGGGATACCCTCTGCTTGTACGATCCCTACGTCAAGGAACTTGGTGGAGAACCGGCAGAAGACCTGAAGACGCGAATCGAATTCATCATGAAAAAGGTCCGGGAAGCTGTCAGCGGACAGTTTATTACCCAGAACGCGGATAACCATCAATATTATATCGACGTTCAGCGAATTGTGGATTATGATGCTTTGATTGAGCAAAAGGCCGCAACACTGAACGATGAGAAGCTGGATCATGCGTATTATGAAGCGCTCAAGATCATGATGGAAGTTCAGGATGTGCCCACAAAAGTTACCGGTTACAACATCTGGGAATATGACAAGATCACTTGGCTGGATCGCCAGGCTCCCCGTTGCGGTTATCTTTTCTTTGGCGCACCGAATGACCGTTCTACGGCTCAGCCTCCTCGTGACTACTATATCTATTTTCTCCGGCATTTTGCGCCCGGCAATTTCCGGGATGAACGAAAAGCTGATGAGGTATTTTTCAAACTGACAGGTGTGGATGACACGCTGACCGCTGCCATACGCAACTTTGCCGGAGCTCTGGAGTTGGCCAGCATATCCTCTGGTTCAGATAAGTCAACATACGGTCTGAAAGTTCAGGAGTACAAAAATGCAATCGTCAAATGGCTGAAGGATAAAAACACATCTGCTTTTGAGATCACTTATCAGGGGCATACGAAAACGCTGAACAACTGGCTAAAAGGAACCAGTCTCCGCCAGCTTTCCGGTATCGGCAATAATGAAACGCTGAACTTCCGTGATATGATCAATACGATCAGCGCATTCCTGATGGGCGGATATTTTCAGGAACAAGCGCCTGATTATCCAAAATTCCGGACACCTATTGCTGTCCAGATGAGGCCGCAGGCAGTTACGGAAGCGCTCCGGGTCATTGCCGGAGGACATTCCAAACAGGGACTGCTGATTTTGGATGCGCTGAATCTTCTGGATGAGGACCGGATTTCCACCGCTAATTCAAAGTATGCAAAGCGGGTTCTGGCATTGTTCCAGAATCGTGGAGCTGGACAGGTCGTCAACTATGACGAACTGGTCCAGTACGATAAAGGCGGAAACTATTTTGATCTGACGGCCTCCCGGCTGGAAGCGGAATATCTGATTGTTGTCCTGACAGCATTGGTCTGCACCGGGGAGATCACGTTGTCGGTCCTCGGAGAGAAATTTGATGCCACCGGCTTGGGAAAACTGGCGGCGACACCGCTGGACACGCTGGTCGCCTTCAAACATATTGAACAGCCGAAAGAGTGGAATCTGCCTGCGCTGACGGCTCTCTTTGAACTGGTGGGACTGCCCGCCGGATATGCGTCAATGGTTACGCAGGGAAAAGAACAGCCGATTGTGGAAATGCAGGCAAAAATTTCCAGCGCTGTTGACCGCATCGTCCGAATCCAAAATCAGATTCGCAACGGCATGATCTTCCTGGGCGTGGATCTGCTGGCGATCTGCAAATATACAGGAGCCAATGCTGAAATTGCCAAACTGAAGGATTTCCTGGAGTATATGCAGAATTTCAATGCTCCATCCAAACTAAAGCAGCTGAAAAAGAGCAAAGAGGAAATCGACTCGTTCAAGACTACCGTTGCAATGGTAAAAACGCTGGCTGATTTGCGCGATTTTATGCAGGAAGAAACGCAGACTGCCAGCTACCTGCAGGCAGCGGAAACGTGTTTGCCTTCGGATAACGCGTGGATTGCCAAAGAGCAGGATTTGCGCCAGAATATGGTGGAAAAACTCGCAGCTGCACACAATGCCGATGAGGTCGTCGCGGCTCTGCCGGGGATCGCCCAGAATCTGCATCTGCTGAAAAAAAAGTATATCGTCACCTATATGAAACTGCACAAGGATGCCAGGCTGACGGTTGCGGATGAGACCAAACGCGGAAAACTTCGGAACGATAATCGGCTGAAAGCATTGCAGGCGCTTTCTGTTATTGATCTGATGCCCCGTCAGAAACTTCAGGAGCTGATCGGTCACTTGGATGAGATGCGTTCCTGCTCCAATCTTACGGAAATGGCTCTGCAGACCGAAACGATCTGCGGAAGTTGCCGTTATACTCCCAGCCGGGAGCATACGCAAGGTGTGGCAGCGGATATCCTGCGTGCAATTGATTCTCAGCTTGATGATATGCTGGATGAGTGGACCAAGAGCATCTTGAACAGCTTGGAAGATCCGGTGACAAAGGAGAATCTGGAACTGTTGCAGGCGGATGAAAAAGCTGCAATCCAGGCTTTTATTGCCGGGAAAGAGTTTGTGCTTCCCATTGATCCGCAGCTGGTAAAGACCTTAAAGCAGGTCATGGGCGGCTTGCTCAAGGTTGCAATCAATGTGCGGGAGCTGGAGGCTGCGCTCCAGAATGGCGGACCTGCCAAAGCCGATGAGCTTCAGCAGCGGTTTGCCAGCTATATTGAGAAGATCACGCATGGAAAAGACCTGAGTAAAACCAGAATTGTGTTGGAATAATCAAAGGAAAGGAGAAAAAATGTTTCTCAAAAAAATTAAATTGAACAACTTTCTGTCATATGGTCCTCAAGACGTTGAAATCAAACTGCACGATCTTAATATCTTAGTCGGACCAAATGGAAGCGGTAAATCAAATCTTTTTGAAGCGATTTCTTTGTTACGATCAACTCCCAAAGCAATTGTTGCTCCTGTGCGGAAGGGGGGGGGAGTTTTTGACTGGCTTTGGAAAGGAGCACAAAAACCGACTGCATCAATTTCATTTGATTTCGAGAATCAATTCTCGCCTCAGTTTTCAGATATTGACATCAATTATTCTTTGGATTTTACAGTAATAAATAATCGATTTGAAATCATAAAGGAGAAAATTGAAAATGTAAAACCTGTAAGAGGAAATTCAAAACCTTATTTGTATTATTCACATGATCATTTTTCGACAGTCATAAACATAGCTCAACAACAGCGAAGCTTAAAACGCGAAGATATTGACCCTGAAGCATCAATTTTTTCTCAACGCAAAGATCCTGATAACTACCCGGAAATAACCCACCTCGGAAAAAAATTAGAGGAAATCAAAATTTATCGAGAATGGCACTTTGGAGTCGATTGTGTGACAAGACAATCACAGCCAACAGATGGGGATTCAAGTTTTTTACAAGAAGATTGTAGCAATTTAGCTCTTGTATTTAATTCTCTTTTATCTAAAAATCCGACACGAAAAAAAATAATGGAAGAGGTTAAAAACATCTATGAAGGAGCCGATGAGGTTTCTGTCAGAATTGATGCAGGAAGAGCGATAGTCCAAATTTTAGAAGCGGACCTTCCTGATGCTATTCCAGCCAATCGTTTGTCAGATGGCACGTTGCGTTATTTGTGTTTAATGGCTATTCTGCTAAACCCAAATGATATACCTTTAATTTGTCTTGATGAACCTGAATTGGGCATGCATCCGGATTTGATTTGCGGATTAGCAAAAATGTTAATAGCGGCATCAAAACACACACAAATCATTGTAAATACTCATTCGCCGCTTCTTCTTGATGCTTTTTCTGATTATCCGGAAGATATATTAATCTGTCAGAAAACTAAAGGTTGTTCAGTAATTGAACCCATCCCAACTTCGCTGTATCCTGTTATTCAACAAGGTTCTTTGGGGCAACTTTGGATGCAGGGTGAACTGGGAGGTACCAGATGGTGAAAGTTCACTTAATAATTGAAGGAGCATCAAAAGAATCTGCTTCACTGCAAATTGAGTTGAGAAAAGCATTTCATTTACTGCTGAAGAAATCTGGCATTATTACTATGCCGAGAATCATTGCGGCCGGTGGCCGAACTCAGGCCTATGATCGTTTCAGAACGATGGTGGAAAATGGAGATTTTGCTATTTTGCTTGTTGACAGCGAAAAAAATGTGCCTGATCAATATAAGGGTAAGCCATGGGATTTTCTAAAAACTTTTGAATCTTGGAATTGGTTGAATACCTTAGAAAATAACCAATGTCACCTGATGGTTCAATGTATGGAATCATGGTTTTTTGCCGACAAACAATGTCTTGAAAATTACTATGGCTCTGGATTCAACAGAAAGAAATTGCAGCAAAGACCAATAGAAGAATTATCGAAAGATACCATTTTCAAATCCCTAAACGATGCAGCAAAAGGATGTAAAAACAAAAAAGATTATCAGAAAGGACGTGATTCCTTTAAAATTCTTATGTTACTTGATCCTCAAAGAATTCAAACTGAAAGTTTTTGGGCTAGGCGTTTCATTGCTACACTCCATGACATATTGGATGCAGAATAAAAATACCATGACGATCTTATAAACAGAAAGGCTTTTTTATGGAATACATCGGATATATCAAATATCAAGGGCCACACATCCAACACGGGCTCTTTGGTGCACGTGAGGCTGCTACGGCGCTTCGTGGTTTTGATGAAATGCTCCGGTATTTTCTCATAAAAGAAGCTCCGGAGTTGGCAAATCTAAAATTCGATCTTCCGATAAAAGTTGAGGAAGGTTCTTGGGAGCTGCTTACTCCAGATGCCATCGAGCATCTTTTATATGTTACTGCGGGATCAGGCATTGGATTTTGTACTCTGAAAAAATATTTTGAAACGGCAGCAGAAATCGCGGCGAAAGATGGTATTTTTCAAACAGGTGCAGCAAAGGATGCCAGGCTTATTTTCCAGAAGGCATTTCAAATGGCCCAATGGGTAATCAAATTTATATCCCATGTAAAAGGATTTCATAAAAAATTCACCCATGCCAAAATTGGTGAAAATGAGTCTGTAAAGATAAATAACGATGATGGCGCTGAATTGACAGTTCCGTTGGAAATTCTTAAATTGCTGGATAAATGCCCGCAAAACTTGTTCAGCGATTTAGTCAGTATCGTTTCTCCAGAACAGGAGTTGGAAATAGGCGTCAAAGTCAACGATCAACTCGAAACAGTGAGAATTTCTTTTGCGGAGCGCAGTTATTTTTATGTGGAAGACGAGGAAGAGGAAGCGATTCTTCCCGATCTGATAGATGGTGAAACAGTCACTTTGACCGGCATGGTGACTCGCGCAAATGAATCTGCACAATCCATCGGATTCTTGTACCAGAAGCACGTGATTACATGCAAACCGGAAACCGGAAAAACATTAGCAGATTTCAAAGATGTGCTGATTTCACAAAACAAAAAACATCTTTATGTTCCACTCATGAACCTGACCGGTGTTGTTGAGAGAAGAACTCCTCAAGGCGAGGACAAAGATCGAATTCGCATTTCCTTTTCCCAATTGGAACCCAATGATGTCCCGGAAGAGGATGATGGGCCGGAGACTCCAGATCTTTTTGATGCAAAAGAAAAGGCGGAACCTGCACCATCACCCAAACAAGAATCTGATAAGACAGGAGAATGACAAATGTCTGATGACTTTTTCAAGACGGAATATACGAAGGCTGCGGATGGCAGCGGAGAACTTTTTCAGGAAGAGATCGTGACTGCCAATGGCGAGCCGGTCGTCTGTCTTGGGAAGACATTTGCCAATGATGCGGAACGGCGGGCTTATTTTACCGAGGAGCTGCGCAAGAAACTCCGTGATCCGGAATTCCGGAAGATCGAGGGCTTTCCCATCGGGGAGGACGAGGATATTCTGGCGTTGAGCGATCCGCCGTATTATTGCGCCTGTCCGAATCCGTGGATCGGGGAATTCATTCAGGAATGGGAACGGGAGAAGCCGCCCAAAGATGACCTCTTCCATTATGTCCGGGAGCCGTTCGCTGCGAATGTGTCGGAAGGTAAGAACGATCCCATCTACAATGCCCACAGTTATCACACGAAGGTTCCGCACAAGGCGATCATGCGCTATATTCTCCATTACACGGAGCCGGGAGATATTGTCTTTGACGGATTTTGCGGAACCGGCATGACCGGTGTCGCGGCGCAGATGTGCGGCGACATCAATCAGGTGCGTTCCCTCGGCTATAAAGTGGATGAAAAGACCGGCGACATCTTCGATCCGGAAGCGGAAGATCCGTCGAAGCCCATTTCCAAACTCGGAGCCAGAAAAGCTATCCTGAACGATCTTTCCCCGGCAGCGACCTTCATTGCCTACAATTACAATACTCCTGTCGATGCGGAAAAGTTTGAACGGGAAGCCAAGCGCATCCTTGCCGAAGTCGAAGCCGAATGCGGCTGGATGTATGAAACGCAGCATGTTGACAAAAACGGCAAGCCCATTCGGGATGGAGAACACCATTCTGTTATAGGGAAGAACAACTATACAGTTTGGAGTCAAATTTTTACATGCCCTCATTGTCTGCAGGAATTAGATTACTTTCATGCGGCTTTTGAAATAAAAAATGGACAATGGGTTTACAATGAAAATTTTAAATGTCCGCACTGTCATAGTCTTTGTGCGAAGTCTCCATCAAAGAAAAGTGGCGCTTCAAGACTAAATATTGTAATGGAAAATGTCGTCGATGAATTATCTGGAGAAATAATACGCAGGATAAAATATATACCTGTTTTGATAAATTATTCAGTAAGCACACATCGCTTTGTTAAGCCACTTGATGGGAACGATAGAGATGTCCTTGCAAAAATAGAAATACGTCCTGATAAATGGATTCCCAATACCCGAATGCCAGAAGGTGATGAATCCCGACGTAATGATGTTCTTGGCATTACTAATGTCAATCACTTTTATCAAAAGAGGACGTTGTCAATATTACAGGCATACAAATCAAAAAGCAAATCAAGACAATGTGAATTTCTTTTGGGAAGTATTCTGCCCAAAATGACAATCATGAATCGCTATATGCCGCAACATGGTGGACGTGCTCTGGTTGGTCCAATGGCAAACACATTATATGTGCCTCCTGTGTATGTGGAAAACAATGTCTTGGATCAATTAGAATTTCAACTTAAAAAATTAGTGCAGGCTTTTTCCGGAAAAAACAAATATGTTTTATCTACACTGGGATTGCAAACGATTAATATAGCGGACAATTCGATTGATTATATCTTTTTAGATCCTCCTTTTGGAGCAAATATTATGTATTCCGAATTGAGTTTTTTGAGAGAGGCTTGGCTAAAGATTTTTACAAATAACGGTCCTGAGGCTATTGAGAATGAGACTCAAAAAAAGGGAATTGGAGAATATAGGTCTTTGATGGAAGTATGCTTCAGAAAAGCGCATTCTCTTTTGAAACCTGGAAGATGGATGACTGTAGAATTTTCCAATACAAGTTCCGCAGTTTGGAATAGCCTCCAAACTGCTCTGACAAACGCGGGGTTCATTGTGGCAAACGTTTCTGTTTTAGATAAGACGCGCGGAGGTTTGCATGCTATGATAGGCCCCACTGCTGTAAAAATGGATTTGGTTATTTCCGCCTACAAACCGAATGGCGGCTTTGAAGACCGTTTCATTCAAGAGGCGGAATCGGAGTCCGGTGTCTGGGACTTTATCCGGACGCATTTGAAATATCTGCCGGTGGCGAAAATCAAGGACGGAAAGCTGATGACCATCGTGGAACGTGATCCCCGGCTGCTGTTTGACCAGCTTGTGGCATATTATGTCCGCAAAGGCTACAACGTACCGATCTCCAGCCAGGATTTCCAGACCGGTCTTGCCGAGCGCTTCGATGAGCGCGACGGTCTCTACTATCTGCCGGAACAGGCTGCCGAGTACGACAAGAAAAAGGCGATGGCAAAAGAGTTTGTGACCGGCGACCTGTTCGTTTCCGACGAAGCCTCCGCCATTGCCTGGCTGCGGAAACTGCTGAAAGCCCGGACGCTGACCTTTCAGGAGATCAATCCCTTGTTCATGCAGGAACTTTCCGCCTGGAACAAATACGAAAAAACGCTGGAACTCTCGCAGCTGTTGGAAGAAAACTTCCTGATGTACGACGGCAAAGGCGAAGTGCCGAGCCAGATTCACACCTATCTTTCGACTAACTGGCATGATTTCCGCGACTTGGCGAAGGATGATCCGAAACTGGTCGCCAAAGCAGAAAACCGCTGGTATGTTCCCGACCCGAACAAAGCCAGTGATCTGGAAAAGATCCGGGATAAATCCCTGCTGCGCGAGTTCGAGGAATACCGGAACGCCACCAAGAAGCTCAAGACCTTCCGTCTGGAAGCGGTCCGGGCAGGTTTCAAACACGCCTATCAGGAGCGCGATTACGCTACCATCCTTGCCGTCGGGAAGAAGATCCCGGAGGACGTTCTGGAAGAAGATGAAAAGCTCCTGATGTGGTTCAACCAAGCCGAAATGCGTGTGGAGGAGTGAGAATGGGGAATACTCTTCTCTTTATAGACACAAGTATACTCCTTGACTTTTATCGAATTCCTCAATTCGATTTGTCATTGGATGTATTTGGTAAATTACAGGAAAACGCACAGCAACTTATTTTATCAGAGCAGGTAAAAAATGAGTTTTCCCAAAACAGAAGTAAGGAGCTCAAACATTGCATTGATCACTTACCGATAAAGATAAAAGATTTAGTCCGTCTTCCGACAATATTGGATCGCACCGAAATAGCTGGAGATCTCCGCAGGAAAGCGGAAGTTTTAGACACTCTACTTAAAAACGCTAAGAAGCAATTGCAAGATATTCTTGAAAAGCCGACTCAACATGACAATGCATATAACAAAATAATGCCGATGTTTCAGTTGGATACGGCTTTCAATTCTATATTTTCTTCGGAGGAAATCAACGACGCGGTTTTTTTAGCTGCCATAAAACGATTTTATAAAAATTTACCACCCCGCAAAAAAGATGACTTTTCTATCGGTGATGCAATTAATTGGGAATGGTGTATCCATTGCTGCACACAGGGAGCATAATTTAATTATTGTTTCTCGAGACGGGGATTTTGCTGAACCAGGCAGCCAGTCTTTGAACATTAACCATATCCTCGAAAATGAGTTTAAGAATCGAGTTGGGAGCGAATATAGTGTTATTCTAAAAAAGAATCTCGCTGATGCATTGCGTGAAATCCCCATAGATATTCCTAATGACGTATCAAATGCTCTTGATGCTGCGGAGAAAAACATGCAGGAAGATGAGGATTTTTGCAGAGACGGGGAGTGTCATCTTTGCGGGGCTCATGCCATGTTTGACGCATATTGTTCAAGATGCGGAGAACTATGTCTTGGAGATGCTGATGGGGATAACTATTGCGTAAATGAAAACAAAGTGTACGAATTAGATTGCAATGGTAATGAACACATCGTTCGGTGTAAACGCTGCAAATGTGATATTATGGATCTCGAATATAGCGATTATTGCAGTTATTGCAGTTATAAACTTGATGAAGCCTTTTCAGATGATGAGTAATTCTGATGCAATATAAATGGAATAAACATTCTTGTACCATTCTTTCCGAGCAGAAAATGTTCGGGAAGGTGATCTGTACCATCTATATTCCGGAACTGGATAAGGTGGAACGCGTGCCGAAAAGTGAACTTGTCCCAAGCAACGAGATTGAAACAGGTCTGTCACCGGAGGAAATCGTTTCCATTGCGGCTGCAGGCAAGATCTTTGATGCGCTCAACAATTACACCCGGACGATCGGGGAAGATGTTCTCCTGGCTCCTTTGGATTCTGCTGTCACTCCACTGCCTCACCAGTTGGATACGCTGAAACGAGCCATCGGCGGCTCAACGGTACGCATGCTCCTTGCCGATGAGGTCGGTCTGGGAAAGACCATCGAAGCCGGGCTGATTATCCGGGAACTCAAATTGCGCGGTCTGATTCAGCGTGTTCTGATCGTTGCTCCTGCCGGATTGACCAAGCAGTGGATCTCGGAAATGAAGGTCCATTTCGGGGAAGAGTTTCACCTTTTTATTCCAAGTCAGGTGGAAGCCGCTGACGAGCTGCTGAAAGCCGCCCGCAGTTCCATCAATCTGGGAAACGATGATGAGAACAATCCCTATCTCCTGAGCGACAGTGTGGTTTGTCCGCTGGATGCCATCAAACCGATCCGCAGGCGCAAAGGCTGGACCAAAGAACAGATCGATGAATACAACATGAAGCGCTTCCTGAACGTGGTTCACGCAGATTGGGATCTGGTCATCATCGATGAATCCCACCGGGTCGCCGGTGCAGATGAAACCGTTGCCCGGTTCCGGCTGGGGATGGGCCTAGGAGAAGCGGCTCCCAATATTCTGCTTCTATCCGCAACTCCGCATCAGGGCAAATCCGATGCGTTCCACCGTCTGCTGTCAATTCTGGACCCGGAGGAATTTGAAGGTCAGCGTCTGTTGACAAAAGCCCGCATCCAGCCGTATATAATCCGTCACGAGAAGCGGAAGACGGTGGACGGCAGCGGGAAGAGCCTTTTCCTGCCACGGCATACCCATACGCTGAACATCTGCTGGGAATCCCGGCATCAGCCGCAGCGGGAGCTTTACGATGCCGTCACCGAATATATCCGGCATGGTTACAATGCGCTTACCCGGATGACCAAGAAAAAACGTGTTGTGATTGGATTCCTGCTGGTTCTGATCCAGCGGTTGATGGCTTCTTCCACACCTGCTATCGGTCGGATGCTGGAAAAACGACTGAATGTCTTGAAGAATCCGCCTCCAGAACCGGATGCCGACACGGAAATAGATTCTTTGTTTGACTATTACGATGCCATGACCAGTGAAGAAATGGAAAGCCAGCAGCTTTCTATCCCGGAAATCAGCGAAGGCGAGATTGCCCAGGTTGAAAATCTTTTAGATTTGGTACGCATTGCGCAGAATGCCGGACCGGATGTTAAAGCGGAAAAACTGCTGAATCTGCTTTACGAACTGCAGGCGGAAGACGGTCCGGGAGTCAAGATGCTGATCTTTACCGAATTTACTGCGACTCAGGAGATGTTGAGGAAGTTCCTGACGGAACGGGGCATCCGCAGCTGTGTCATTAACGGTTCTTTAGATATCAACGAGCGACTTTCCAATCAGTCGCAATTTGCCGATGATACCCAGGTGCTGATTTCCACCGAGGCCGGTGGTGAAGGTTTGAACTTGCAGTTCTGCCATATTGTGGTCAACTATGACATGCCGTGGAATCCTATGCGGATTGAGCAGCGGATCGGTCGTGTGGATCGTATCGGTCAGAAACACGACGTTCAGGTGTTCAATCTGATGATTGCGGAAACCGTGGAAGCCCATGTCCGCGAGGTGATTGAGCAAAAACTTGCTACCATTCTGAAAGATATTGGTGTCGATAAACTCTCCGACATTTTGGATTCAGGCGAAGCCAGCGCCAACTTTGACGCGGTTTATAGAGCCGCCATGCAAACGGAGACCAATATCGAAGAACCGCTGCGCAAAATTGAACAGGTCTTACGGGATGCGGCGAAGTCGGCCCGGCAATTTGCTTATCTTTACGAATCTCCCGGCGTGACTGCCGATGTCGCCCAGGACTACTTACTGCATCCGTTCCCGTATTGGGTCGAAAGCATGGTGACCTCGTTCTGCCGGACACATGGCGGAGCGGCGACAAAGCAGAAACAGGATTGGAGCCTCCGTTTGCCGGATGGGATCACGATTCCGCATGCCGTTTTCAATCTGAAAGACCTGGAAAAGAATCCGGCAGCATCGTTTCTGGCAGTCAACAACAAGGCAGTTTCCGATATTCTGGCCGAACTTGTCCGGCATCGGGAAAGCTGTTCCAAGATTCCGTGTATTGCAAGCAAGGATCTTCCGTCTGCCGTTCATGGCACATTTGCGCTCTATAAGCTGGATGTCAAATCGGGAGACTGGTCCCGCAGCCGGGTGCTGCCGGTATTTCTCGCCGATGACGGCCGCACTTTCAATAACACGGCGAAGACCATTCATGATCTGCTGCTCGGGGGAAGTTTCTCCACATCGGGAATGGCAGATTTTGAGATCGACAGGCTTTGGGATTCCGCAGAAAGTATTCTGGAACCGTACTTTGAAGAGCTTCAGCGCATTTACGCGGAGGAACAGGAGCGCGATCTGAAAAAGAAAACACAGCTTTTTGAGAGCCGAAAACGCAGTCTGGGACGGGTTGGCATTGATAACATCCGGCTTTCCCGTCTCTCCAAACTAGAAAAAGAGCGCCGGAGTTACGTTGAATATCATGAACGGCAGCGCACATTGCTGCCGGAAGTTCAGCTGCTGCTTGCGTTGAAAGTGAATGGTGGGCAATGAGCTGGAACGAATATATTCTGACGGAATTTCCTGAAACCGCATTCAGCCGGATCAATATTCTTTTTGATCCGCAGGCGATTGTTGCTGACGAAGCGGTCTTTGCGGAATTGGACAGGCGAGGATATTTGATACAGGATTTTTCCGACACAATCTCGCTGCGTTACACCTACGAAAGCAAAGTGCGCAATTGTCCAGATGCAAAGTGGCTAATTTTGATTCGAGACGAACATATAACGCGAAACGACCTTCCATACGATATTGTCCGGCAGGCCAGAGAAGCTCATTTTTCATTGGAGGCTCTTTTCCCGAATTTAAATTTTGATGCGGTCAACAGTTTGGATCGGAAATATTTCGCAAAACTTTTTGATGCCAGAGAAGATGTTCCTAGCGAGATTCAAAGCCGCAGTCAAAGCTGCGAGTTTATTTTGGAACGGCTTTTCAGTATTTCAGCGGACATCATCAACACTCAGGAAGATCTGCTGAAATTGCTCTTTGATGTACATTTTGCATTGGCAATTCATTCCCCAGTCCTTTTGGCGCATCTGGTCAGTAAAATCGCAGGCAAACGCCAGTTTAAGGATTGGGATGTTGTCGGGCTTTTCAAATCTCCGGAAATTTTTGTATTATTTCTCGGAGAACGTCTACGGTGTTATTTAGATGGAAGCCAACGTTCTGATTGGCAAATCAAAGGAGCTGACCGGATTGATTTTGCATCTTCGGAACTCAAAAAATATGTCAGCAGGATTTTTGCTTCCGGCTGTCTGCAATTTGGAACGGACATCGAACAGCTTCAGCGTCTTGCTCAATATTTATCCGGAGCGAATACCAGTTCAGCTTTTGCAACTGCGTTGAATACAATTGCAAGTAAGATTGATGACCAAATTCCTTCGATCAATGCGACCTATCAGGATTGGCTGAACATTGCCGGAGATTGGGCGGAATTGACAGCACTTGCCTATTCAACGAAAAGCATCCCGGCGGCCTATAATGATCTGCAGGAAAAGCTCAACACCACCTTTGGTGAATGGCTGACTGGCCATTATCATCTTTTAGCAAGTCTTCCGCCGAATCCCCCGGTTATGCTCCATCAGATTATCCGGTCTGAACAACGCAAATTTTCCGATGGGGACGTCCATCGATTTGCACTGATTGTCATGGATGGCTTGTCTTTGAATCAGTGGGCTGCGATCCGGCCTGATTTGCTGGATGATTTCAGTATCAGCACAAATGCCTGTTTCGCCTGGATTCCAACTTTGACCTCTATATCCCGACAGTCTATTTTTGCCGGTAAGATTCCGGCTGCTTTTTCTCCTTCCATTGCAACTACGGCAAAGGAGGAAAGCCTCTGGCAACAAGCATGGGGAAGTAGTGGTATTTCCAAAACGGAAATCCTTTACGCAAAAAAACTTGGGTCAGGAAGCGCTCAAGATATATTGAATCAAATTTCTCCAAGAACAAAAATCTGCGGATTTGTCATTGATATGGCGGACAATATCATGCATGGGATGCAGCTCGGTAATCCCGGCATGCACAATCAGCTTCGCCAATGGATGTCAGGCGGATATCTGAAACACTTGCTGGCAGGCTTGGCTGATATGAGATTCGATATCATTTTAACCAGCGATCATGGCAATATTGAATGTACGGGGGTCGGTCGTCCGCAGGACGGTGTGCTCTCGGAGCAACACGGGGAACGGGTTCGTATTTATCCCAATAAGGAACTTACCGCACAGACTCTCCATAAGATTCCGCAGACTTTTGAATTGAATCCAGTTGGATTGCCTTCAAATATGTATCCGGTTTCTCTCCCTTATAACCATGCCTTCGTTCCTGCAGGTATAAGACTGGTTGCTCATGGAGGAAACAGTCTGGAGGAGGTTATCGTTCCCATGATTCACATTACAAATAAACGAGGTCAATAATGCAAAACGCATCAAGATATGAAAAACTCGGATTTAAGGTCGTTCTGGAAAGAGAATGGCTTGACCTTTCTGTCAATCTCATGCTCCAACGGAAGTCTGTTAAGGAAATTCGGGAAACATTACAACACACAATTTCATCATCAGGGAAACGTTCAGAACTGACGACGAAATTTGCTGTTCAGATTTTACGGGCATGGTTCGATCCTGATGATGATCTGGTTCTTTTCCGGGATCAACTTCTGGATCATATACAGACAATGCCACAAGAACAATGGCCAATATTGCATTGGGCATGTCTCACCGCGTCTTATCCTTTTCTGCTCTCCTTTTCAACGGTGTTCGGACGTTTAATATCATTGCAGAATGAAACGACAAAAGCACAGGTGCTGGCACGATTGCAAGATGTTTACGGAACGAGAGAGGCAGTGGAACGTTCACTTTATTACGCGATGGGATCATTCACCAATCTGGGGTTGATACAAAGAAAAGATAACAGCTTGTTGACTGCTCCGGAAAAAATAGAAATCGACAGCGATTGTTTAGGAATTTTGCTTTGGAAAGCAATGATTCATGCAACACGAGGGAATCGTCTTACAGTTGGAGTCTTGCGCAATGCCCCGGCATTTTATGCTTTTAACATGCCGGAAATTTTCGTAGTTCAGAAATACGAAGGTATTCCAGATCTCCTTTATCATCAATATGCCAGCGAAGAGATTTTGGCTCTCAACTGAGATTTTCAAGTTTTGCATGTTTTGAATTTCCCCTGATTTGAGAAAACAGCCGGGATTTCTCTGGTCCACAAGGCGATTTTATGGAGCCTCATTACTGTTTTTTTAGACGCCGGAACAGATGCCAGAAAATTCCTAGACAAGTTATTTTCGTCTTTTCCGTTCCAACGCTTCATCCGTCATTCTGCCGAGTTCCTGTGCGGATGTATTTTTCAGTATTTGAAAGAGCCGATTTCCAACCTGCTGTTTTGTTTGCTGTTCTGGATGAATACTTTTTGCCCGTTCAGATGCGGGGGGAGCCGTCGTTTCAAGACAAGGAGATTGAGTTTGAGGTATTGACGAAATAACGGGCTGTTTCGCTAAAATAGTGTTTTTCTTTCTCAATGCCGGTGGGCGTTTCCGCTTTACGGCTCTCTGTTCGCGGACTTTGATGAAGCGCATTACCGTGGTTCTCGCAACATCCAAGCCTTCTGCTTTCAGCCGGCGCTGGATTTCGGCGGCAGTCAGGAGATCGTCATACCACCAGTCCAGAATCTGATCCG
>ERZ779896.1884-NODE-1884-length-16017-cov-2.523368_pt1 | contig 16017 bp, 14 predicted proteins | sample MGYA00511067_ERZ779896 | MGnify/ENA primary metagenome ERZ779896 (study PRJEB29588, sample SAMEA2161597) | human gut metagenome | biome: human gut; feature: human-associated habitat; material: faeces | place: Denmark | collected 2008/2010 ... | reverse complement strand
GGGAGTATTCCTGTGCGGGGCTCCGCACTGGCAGGCGAAGACGAGCCGTCATGCGGACCGCTGGGAGGTGGAGGTCGCGATTCCGTTTTTCAATCTCGCGCCGGAATATATGAATACGGAGAACTGGCGGTTCAACGTCTGCCGCCAGAAAGTTTCCGGGCTCAAGGAGAATTCCCAGTGGGCGGATACCGGCGGATATTTTCATGTGCCGGAACGTTTCGGGATTCTTGCCGGGATGAAAAATATGGATTTTGTCCCTTATGTCGCCATTTCTCAGCAGATCAGGGATGAGAAGACGGAGGACTGCAAACTGCCGTCCTATTTCCTGCCGGACCGTTCTTATTACACGACGGAAACAAAGGCGGAATTCAAACTTTGCCTCAGTACGGATACGCAGGCGAAACTTGGAAAAACTGTCAGGGCGGAAATGAGTCTGGACGGAAAGAAAACTGCGGTTCCCGTTAAAAATCGGAAGGCGTATGCTTCTTTTGATATTTCCGGACTTGCATGCGGGACTTATCCGGTTACAGCCAGAGTGACGGACGGGAACAATACGGAAGAATTCAAGACGGAACTGGTGAAACTGCCGCCGTCGAAAAACGAGGTCAAGATCAACCGTTTTACGCGTCTGCTCCTGGTGAACGGCAAACCGTTCATTCCGCTGATCTGCGAGATCATGCTTCATGGTGGAACACGCCTGCCCGATCCCGCCGCGCCGGAAAACGGACTGGAACTTCTCGCCCGCAACTCCGGCTTCAATACGCTCTCTTTCTGGTGGACGCATCCGGCGGCGGGAATGCCGGTCTGCGCAAAAGAGAATGTCATGGTCATCCCCGCGCTGGTTGACATCATGGCGTCGAAACAGCCGAAAGAGCCTCAATACCGGAAGACGGTTGCGGAGTTTGGCGGTGAGCCGAATCTGCTTGCCTGGCTGATTGCCGACGAGGGAAACATCGGGGAATCCGAGGAGGAATATACGCGGACATACCGCCTGATGAAAACGCTTGACCCCTATCATCCGGTGTTCCGCAACGAGTCCGGCTGGACTATCGGCTGGCCCGGCGGGCTCAAGACCACCGATATCTTCTGTGGCGGCTACGGCGGGGCGAAATCGGCGCGGGCGATGTCGATCGACGCGGTTCCGCACGGCGCGCCGGTTTTTCTGCTGACCGCCGCATTCGGCATTCCCGAAAAGCACCGCTATCTTTCTTCAAAGGAAACGGTCTGCTGGGTTTACCAGATTCTGATCAACGGGGCGACCGGCGCGTTCTGGTGGGGGGCGCACAGCGGACAGCAGCCCGTCCCACTCTGGGAGACGGTCCGGTAGCTCCGCCGGGAAATTGACGTGCTGACTCCGGTGTTCAATACGGAAAGCATGGAATCGGGCGTCGGCTGCTCCAATGAAAATATCTCTCATACCCTGCGTTTTCATGACGGAAAATATTATCTGATCACGGTCAACCTGACGGAAGAAGAACAGCAGGGGATATTCCAGTTGGACGGCTCTCTGTTCCCGCAGAGCGGAAGCGCGGAGAATCTTTTTGAGAAACAGACGCATCCATACAGCGGATCGGTTCTGAAACTTCAATATGAACCGCAGGAACGTAAAGTCCTGTGCATCGGAAAGAGATCATCATGAAGAAAAAAATCTGTTCGATCATCAATTTCATCCGGCTGGAAGATCACCGCATGCCGGAGATCGACCATCTGGAGCCTGTCATGGAGCAGATGAAGCTGATCGGAAAATATCGTTTCCCCGCAACGTGGCTGATGCAGACGGACGCCATGCTGGAAGGTCCTTATCCCGAATTGTTCCGGCGGGAGCTTCCGGAAGGCAATGAACTTGGAATCTGGCTGGAGATTACACGTCTTCACTGTGAGGCGGCGGGCGTGGAGTTCCGCGGGCGCGACGGCGTCAACTGGGATCATCATTCGCAGGCGTCGCTGACGATCGGCTATCGCCGCAGCGAGCGTATCGCGCTTGTCGAGGCATCCATGAAGATTTTTCATGAGAAGTTCGGATATTATCCCCGTTCCGTCGCGGCATGGTACCTGGATGCGTTCACACTCGGTTATCTGGAGGAGAAATATCACATCATGGCGACAGCCAACTGCCGCGACCAGTGGGGAACAGACGGCTATTCCATCTGGGGCGGTTTCTGGGCGGGGGCGTATTACCCGTCGAGAGGCAATGCCAACCTGCCCGGCGAAGATGAATCCGGGCAGATCCGCGTTCCCCTGTTCCGGATGCTGGGAAGCTGTCCCGTCAATCAGTATGACAGTTCTCTCGGTGAAAACGGGCAGGGGGTATGCACTCTGGAGCCGACAGCCTGCAAAGATCCGCGCTGGATGAAGATCCTGTTCCGCAATATGTTCGGGAATCTTGCAACGGATTACTCCTATGTTCAGCTCGGTCAGGAAAACAGTTTCGGCTGGTCGCGTATGAAGGACGGATATGTGATGCAGATGGAGGAACTGGCGAAGGCATGTGCCGCCGGAGAGGCGGAGGTTATGACGATGAGGGATTCCGGCGAATGGTTCCTGTCGAATTACCGTGTCACGCCTCCGCTTGCCACCGTTGCGCTGGAAGACCCCGAACCGGCGGGACGGCAGGCTTTCTGGTATAACTACCGTTATTACAGGGAATACCTGACCCGCCGCGGAAAACATCTGGCGCTGCGTGATCTGCACTGTTTCGACAACCGTTACAGGGAAACCTACCTGGAGTCCCGCTGTCATACGCACGCCATGATTGCGGATGCACTTCCCGTCGTGGAGGGATTTCTGTGGCAGAAAAACGGTGTTCCGGCGGAGATGAAAATCGAGATTCAGGATTCCGGTTCATGGAAAGAACCTGAATTCGATACTCTTTCCGTGGATACTGCGACGGACAACCGGCTGGAAATCATGGCGTCCGGGAAGAACGGAACCGTTTTCTGGTGTTTTACGGAAAGTTCCGTCATGATCCGTCTTGATGCCGGAGCGCCGTGGCGGATTCTCCTGCCCGTCAATCCGGAAGTATTCAGACGCGCGGAACCGGAGAAACTGGTCTTTGAACACAACGGCTGTGTTTATGAAACGGGGCTTTCCGGTATTTCCGGGACGGATGGAACGGAAACGGCTGTCCTGCTGGAGGCCGCTTCCGGGAAAGCGGTTCATTTTTACCTTTGAACTTTTTACCGCCGGAAAAGGTCTGGAAAGCGAACTTTTCCGGCGGTAAATTTTGATCTGTATTATTTTACGTCCTTGATTTTAAACTTGTCCCGCGCAACATCGGTTCGTATTGAAACATACCCGGAGACTTTCTACTCTTGGGACAGCAGACGAATGACGATGAGGCGTGTATGTTCGTCGAGGTCGTCACATTCCGCAACACGGCGTACCAACTCCGATACGATTTCCGCACGCGTGGTAATTCCTTCCAAATGACAGATGGTCAGAAGATCCTTTTTTTCCGTTGTTTTCTCATACGGCAGAAAATCACGGACAAAAGGATAAAGCTGTATCCAGGTAGCCTCATTCATCAGGCTGTTCGCGCTGCTGATATAGTTGCTCAGATTCTTCTGCGGAACTCCGCTTCGGCGGCTCAGTTCGCTTTGCGAGCCCACCGCTTCAATCGCCTGGGAAATTGCCGAGCGGATTTCATTCGTAATTCTGATTCTTCGTCCCATAAGGCAAGACCATACCAATTTTCATTTTCATAATTTTTCCCAATAACATGTGCTGTCTGCCTTCTTTTTCCAGAAAAAAATATTCTTTTATACTTGATTTAGAATTTAGTATAGATATAGTATAAAAGAATTCAGTTGCTTAACTTATAACGAAAATCGGGAAAAATGCCGGATACAGTCAAAAAGATCCTGTCAGTCGGAGGATGCGTTCTTATTGTCGCAGGGACGGTTTTGTGTGCACTCTGCTATGAATTGTTGAGGAGATATGACGGGCATGCTTCTCCCCTGATATTTCCACCTGCGGGACGCTTCTTTCAGCAGGAAAAATCTGAGATGCGCTTTGCTGTGTTCGGCGATTTCCGCATCCAAACGATGCCCTTTGAAGCGGTGATGAGATCCATTCGCAACGATGGCGCAGATTTTGCGCTTTGCGTCGGCGACATGGCGAAAAAGCGCGAGATACAGCATTTCTGCTGGCTTGCCGAACGGATGAAGCGTGCGGGAGGAGACCTGAAGATTTTCTGTACGCCGGGAAACAATGACAGGGAATCAAGGGATCCGCATGAAAATGGTTTGCGTGCATATAAAGGTTCTTTCGGACAGCCCGGCTATTGGTTTGCCTGGGGGGATTCGCTGTTTGTGTCGCTGGATACTTCTGCGGAACGCCTGGCAGTTGGCGAATTCGAACGTTTGGAAGAAATTCTCAAGAGGGAGAGAAACCGCTTCAACAGACTGGTGGTGTTCACGCATGTGCCTCCGGTCGACTTGCGTGGCGATGGGCGCGGTGAATGTCTGCCTGACGAGGATGTGCGCCGTCTGGAGCCGCTGCTGCGTGAGTATCGCGTCTCGCTGGTCGTTGCCGGTCATCAGCACGCGGAGGCACGCTGGAAGTTCGCCGGTGCGCCGCTTCTGGTTGTTCCGACTTCCGGACAGAAAGGGGAAGGAAAGGACCCGCGTTACGGTTACTGGATGGTGGAACTTCTTCCCGACGGCGGCATCACGGCGGAGTGCAGGAGAGTGGAGACCGGCGACGGAACGGATGCAATCGAATACATTCTATCCAGCCGGTTGAATCAGACCGGATGGCTTTTCCGGGGGGGACTCTGCTTACTTCTGATTGGTGGCGGAGTGTTGCTTTTCCGCAGGAAAATCCGTGGAAACGAAAAATCCGCATAACGCTGAATCGGCTCAATCTCCGCTTCCGCTTTTGATCTTGTCCCACGCCGCATTGTAAAGACGGGTGTCCGCGCCGAGATCAAGAGTCGGCATGGCGGCGTCCCACAGGGCTTTCGCCGGATTGATGCTCGGCTTGTTCTTCAGCTTTTCCGGAAGCATTTTGAGCGCTTCGGTATTGGGACAGCGGAATTTGACGAACTGCATGTTTTCCGCGGCGACTTCGGGGCGGTGCATGAAGTTGATGAAGTCATACGCCAGGTCCACATTGGAGGCGTCGGCTGGAATCACGAAAGTGTCGGCGGTGAAGATATAGCCCTCTTTCGGGAAAACGAACTCGATATTTTCATTTTCGTCCAGCGCCTGCAGCATATCGCCGCTGTAAGTCTGGATCAGCCAGAACTCGCCGGAAATCAGACTGCGTTTCGCCTCGTCAACATCGAACTTCGCGATGTTTTTACGCCACCGGATCACAAGATTCGCGGCTTTGCCGATCTCCTCTTCGCTGCGGGTGTTCGGGTCGTATCCAAGCGTGATCAGCGCCGCGCCGATCGCCTGCCGCGGATCGTTCAGGAGCACACAGCGCCCCTTGATATCCTCCCTTTCGAACATGCGCCATGAGGGTTCAAAGTTCCTGACTTTTTTCTTGTTGTATCCGATTCCGGTGAAACTCACGAGATAGGGCACGGAATACTTCATTTCTGAATCGCGCACTTTCTTCAGATAGTCCGGATCAATGTATTTCAGATTCGGGAGCCTGCTTCTGTCAAGCTCCCGGAGCATTTTCTGGTCATACATCATATCCGTCATGTAGGTGGACGGGACGATCAGGTCGTAGCCGCCTCCGCCTGCTTTCAGTTTGGCATACATGGACTCGTTCGAGTCGAAGAAATCCAGCGCGACCTTGCAGTTGTATTCCTTCTCGAACTTTTTGATGACCTCCGGCGAAACGTAATCGCCCCAGTTGTAAATGTAAAGCACCGGTTTGCCGCTGCACCCGGCGAACAGGACAGCCAGGCAGAAGACAAGGGACAGGGAAAGTTGTTTCATTTTTTATCCTCCAGAAGTTTTTGTGCGATATAGACTGTGATGAACGTGACGATCAGCAGGATCACGGAGAGTGCGTTGATCACTGCCGGATTGCCGTGTTTCATGGAACCGTAAATGTAAATGGGAAGCGTCAGCGAGCCTTTGCCCGCCACGAAGAACGTGATCACGTAGTCGTCCAGCGAGAGCGTGAACGAGAGCAGGGCGCCGGCGAGAATTCCCGGCATGATCGCCGGGATCACGACTTTGAAAAATGCCTGGAACTTGTTTGCCCCCAGGTCCAGCGCCGCCTCATAAAGCGAGAAGTCGAAGTCCTGAAGCCGTCCCAGCACCACCATCGCCACGTAACTGAGGCAGAATGTGATGTGCGCAATGATGATCGTCGTGATGCCGAGATTGACCCGGATGCCTGTGGTCTGCCGCAGGATGGGATTGATCCATGCGAACAGCAGGACGAACAGCAGCAGCATGCTGATGCCGCGCAGGATGTCCGGCACGATCAGCGGCAGATAAACCAGCATGTAGTGAGTCTTCTGGAGCCTGTTGCGGTAACGGTGCAGGGCAAATGCGCAGAGGGTTCCGAGAACCGTCGCGATGACCGTTGCGATCGAGGCGATGACGAGCGTGTTCCGCAGAGCCTCCCAGATACGGGTGTCGGAAAACAACTGGGCATACCATTTGAATGTGAACCCTTTCCAGACGCCGCCGCCTTTGCTCTGGTTGAAGGAATTGATGGCGACCACGAGAAGCGGGATGTAGAAAAATACGATCGTCGCCCACGTGACGAATTTCGGGAAGAAGCTGCGCTTTGTCAGAGTATGTTCTTTCATTTCTGTTTCACCCCCCGCGAATGCCTGGTTCCCGTGATGGATTTGCGGGAGCCGGTGAAGAATACGACGAAGAATATCGGGATCATCACGACGAACATCAGCAGTGCGGACAATGCGCTGGCGTGCGGCAGATTGCGGTCGATGAACGTGCGCTGCGCGATTTTGTCGCCGATCAGTTCGCTGGCGGTTCCGCCGACGAGGTCCGGTATCAGGTAGGCTCCGAGCGCGGGTATCAATACCACGATGATTGCAGTCCAGATACCCCGGCTGATGCCGGGGATGAAAAAGCGGAAAAACGCCTGAAGCCGTGTCGCACCGAGGTCCTGCGCCGCTTCGATCAGGGAAAAGTCGAACTTCTCCGCCGCCGCATAAACCGGCAGAATCGCGAACGGGAGGTAGGAATAGACCATGACCGCCAGCACCGCCCACGGATTGTAAAGCAGAGTCGCGTCCTGCGGCAGAACCCTGACATAGATCAGGAATCTTGCGAGGGGCCCCTCCGCATGAAGCAGAACTTTCCATGCGAAAATGCGGATCAGGAAGTTGGTCCAGAAAGGAATGATGATCAGCAGCAGGAGCAGGTCGCGCAGTTTCTTCGGGACGCGCGCCAGATAATACCCCAGCGGCAGGGCGATCAGAATTGAGATCAGGGTCGAACCGACGCCGAGCGCCAGAGTCCTGACGACGATTTCGGGATAGTTCGGGTTCGAGAGCTCGCGGATCGTCTGCAAAGTCCAGCCGGAACCGATTCCGCCCCATGCGTCCACTGGCTTGAACGCCATCAGGAATACGATGACGGTCGGGATCACGAACCAGAGAATCAGCCAGATCATCGACGGCGAGGTCAGGAGAATCTCGTTGACTTTTTTTCTTGTGGATATTTTCATTTTCCGATATCCGGGTGCAGGACAAGAGATTCATCCGAAGGACGGTAGTCCTCCAGCATATAGGCGTTATCGGCGTGCCAGGTGAGCCAGACGTCGTCTTTGTAACGGATTTTGCGGTCGAGCGCGAACGACGTGTGCTGCTTCACCACGGCGACAAGACGTTCCCCGACGCGGATCCAGAGCCGTGTCTGTGCACCGAGATAGATTACATCCTCCACCTTGCCCTGAAAGAGATTGGTCCGTGGCGGCAGATTTTCCGGCTTTTCAAGCGTGACCGAAAATTTTTCCGGACGGATGCTCAGATGAGCGTGTTCGCCCTCCTTCATCTTTTTGTCGTTGAAGACTTCCAGCGGAGGGAATCCGTCGATTTTCAGGATGCAGTAGTCGCCGTGTATGTCGCAGATTGTCCCCTCGAAGAAATTGGTGTCTCCGATGAATGCGGCGACGAAACTGTTTTTCGGCGCTTCGTAAACTTCGGTCGGCGTTCCCTCCTGTTCCACGACGCCCTGGTGCATGACGGCGATATGGTTGCTGATGCTCATCGCCTCCTGCTGGTCGTGGGTTACATAGACGAACGTAATACCGACATCTTCATGCAGGGAATCAAGTTCCACCAGCATTCTCTGACGCAGTTTCAGGTCCAGCGCTGCAAGAGGTTCGTCCAGCAGGAGCACCTTCGGGCGGTTCACAAGGGCGCGGGCGATCGCGACGCGCTGTTTCTGACCGCCGCTGAGTTCGCGCGGTTTTTTGTCGGCGTGTTCGGACATCTGGATCATGTCGAGGTATTTCTCCACCTCCTGTCTGATGTATTTTTTCTCCGCCTTTGCAATTTTCAAGGGGAACGCGATATTGTCCCATACGGTCATGTTCGGGAAGAGCGCATAGCTTTGAAACACCGTATGAATGCCGCGTTTGTGCGGAGGAACGCCGGTGATGTCCACACCGTCCAGGATAATGCGCCCCTCGTCCGGTTCTTCGAAGCCGCCGCAGATTCTCAACAGGGTGCTTTTCCCGCATCCGCTGGGACCGAGCATGGAAAAAATCTCGCCTGCATTGATGGAGAGGGATATATTGTCGAGGACTTTCTGGGAGCCGAAGCTTTTACTGATATTTTCGATTCTAAGGATTTCAGACATAAATGCCTTCTTGTTATTTTGATGGGCACTTAATCTATCATAGGATTGTGCTAAAAAAAGTGGTTTTCCGAAAGAAAAGATGAAAAATTTATGATTTTTTCAAAAGGAGGGAATGGGGAAAGGCGGAAAAGAGATTCGCGTTTTCTCTGCTTCCGCCCTTCGGAATTTCGTTCTCAGTTGAACTTGATGGCTCCCGTCATGTTCAGGAACACGAACATGACGCTGACCGGCGTGATGAAACGGATGAAAAAGCCCCAGACCGACGCCGGTGTGAAAATATGTTTGTAAGAGTCGCCGTAGCCGGATTCGCCGCGCATGCCGGAAAGCAGGATGAAGAAGTTCGTATCCAGTTCGCGCCCTGCGCCTTTGCGGATTTCGTTCACGGCATTGCGCACACCCCAGACCCAGCCGACAAATACCGAAACCGCCATGCCCGCCGCCGGGAGAAACCAGTTCGCGGTCAGGTTGTCCAGTGTCAGGAACAGGCTTCCGGGAGGCGTGCCGAAGAGAGTGGTCAATCCCTTTTCCATCCACGGAATATTCTTCCAGGAATTCATGCTGATGGAGCAGAAGACACCGAGAATGGAGATGGAACTCCATGAGAACAGCACCGCCGCCCAGCGTTTCATTTTAAAGTAGTCAATCAGCACGGAAACGATCACTTCCATCAGGCTGATGCCGCTTGTGAGCGCGGCAATCGACACCGCGATGAAGAAGAAAGAGCTCCAGACGGAACCCAGCCCGCCGGGGATCATATTGAACGCGGTCGGCAGAATCTGGAATACCAGGCCTTCGCCCGCCGCCGGCTCGAAGCCCATGGCGAACACCGCGGGAAAGATTGCCAGTCCCGCCATCATCGCGACCATGGTGTCGAGCCCGATCAGTTGAAGCACGCTCTTGGGGAGATTCGTCTCTTTCCTGACATAACTGCCGTAAACGATTGAGATGCCCATGCCGAGGCTCAAGGTATAGAATGCCTGTCCCAGCGCCACCAGCACCGCTTCAGCGGAGAGTTTCGAGAAGTCCGGCGAAAGGAAGAACTTGATTCCGGCGCTTGCCCCCGGCAGGGAGATGCTGCGCAGGATCAGCACGATCAGCAGGACGAAGAGCGAGGGCATCAGCACTTTGGAACAGCGTTCGATTCCCTTTTTGACCCCGAACCAGAGAATGATTCCGCACAATGTCATGAACGCAAGCTGCCCGCCGATCACATACCACCATGTGCCGGGCGCCGCCTGCTGAATCGGTGTAAATGCCGCCTGCGCCTCTGCGGCGGTCTTGAATACGAGATTGCCGGTGACGGCTTTGACCGCATAGATCAGCGTCCATCCGCCGACCACGCCGTAATAGCCGAGGATCAGGAATGGCGTGATGACTCCGCTGATCAGACCGATGGCTTTCCAGCCTCCGTAGAGAATGACCGCGCCGAGAAGCATGACCAGAATGCCGTAGCCGATCTGGGAGAATGTGATCAGGGCGATTCCCGAAAGCAGGATGATGCCGCCGAGAAGGTCCGCCAGTTTGGAGCGTTTCGGGCAGAGCGCCGCGAATGCGCCGATGGGATTCAGTCCCGTGGTGCGTCCGATGGTCAGTTCCCCGATCAGGATCGGCAATCCGATCACCGTGATGCAGCACAGGTAGACAAGGACAAACGCCCCGCCTCCGTATTTTCCCGTTACATAAGGGAATTTCCAGATGTTCCCGAGACCGATTGCCGATCCCGCCAAAGCCATCAGGAATCCCCAGTTCCCCGACCAATGCTCCCGCTTTTCACTCATCTCTTTTTCTTCTCCGACTATGTTTGATTCTTTATTTGTTCAACTTATTCCAGTTGTGCTTTTTCCATATAGGACGGGGCACTGCCGAGAAACCGCCGCAATCCGCCGTTGAAGTCGGACGGCAGATCCGTGAAATAATAGCGTACGTTTCCTGTTTTTGCAAGACTCGCAGCGATGGAATTTTCATCAAGAAACGCACGTGCCGATTCCGCACAGGCTTCCGCACTGTCGATGATTTTCACGCCGCCTTCAAAATAACGTTCCAGCGCCTCGCGGAAAAGCGGATAATGCGTACATCCGAGCAGAAGCACTTCCGGCGGCGACTTGCGCAGGGGCGAAAGATAAAGATCGAATGCCTCCTCCGCAAGTTTTCCCTCAAACTGTCCTTCCTCGGCAAGCGGGACAAAGAGCGGGCAGGGAATGCTTTCGATCAGGAGCGACGGCTTGCGCGCATGAAGCCCGCGCCGGTAGGCGTCGCTGCTGACCGTCGCGCGTGTCCCGATGACCGTGATACGTTCTGCGCCGGTCCGCATGACGGCTTCGATGCCGGCTTCGATCACCCCCATGACGGGGAGAGCGGGAAAACGTCTCCGCAGAGGTTCCATCGCCACGGCGGAGGCGGTATTGCAGGCGACGATCAGCGCCTTGACCCCTTTTCCCGCAAGAAATGCGGCGTCCTCCCCCGCAAAACGGATGATCGAATCCACGGATTTGTTGCCGTAGGGGACGCGCGCCGTGTCGCCCAGATAACAGATATCCTCATTCGGCAGGGCGTTCCGCAGAGCGCGCACGACGGTCAGACCGCCGATTCCGGAATCGAAAACGCCGATGGGGCGGTTATCCGGAGAAAACGCTTTACCTGGAGTTTTTTGCGACATAGGCATTCCTTTCCAGAAGTGTGAAATAGATGTTTTCAAGATAGGTCTGCCCGTGTTTGTTGACCTTTTTCACATTGTGCTCCTCGCAGAGTCCCCGTTCGACGGTATCGACGAATGCCTGAATTTCCGGAATCGAAAGTGACTGCGGAGAGGCTGCCCACTCACGCAGGAATACCTGTTCCGGAAGTTCCGGCTGCCCCTGTTTCGGAATGGAGATCGGTCGGGCATGGGTGCCGAACTGATACCCTTTCAATGCCACGATCACATTGGAGTAATCCGTTTCCTCCTTCCGCAGGCGCAGAAACTTGTATTCCATGACGTCCGACGCCTCGTCTTCGCTCTGGTCCGGACGGCTGTAATGATATTTGCGGTCCGAGAAATTCAGGGAGTCGCGCATGTTGGTGTCCAGCTCCCTGTTGAAAATACGCCATTCGCGGAGTTTGCCTTCTTCATCCCGGCGCAAGTCGCCGCCGAGCATCAGCAGACACGCCAGATCGCTGAATTTATGCGGAACCGCGGTGATGTGTGAATGCTTTTCGCCGGAGAGTTCCATGGAAATGTGAAGACTGTGCGGCGGAATATCAAGAAAACGCACCGCTTCGTTGATGAGTTTGGACATTGCCCACGGACAGTCGAACAGCGGACGGGAGAGGTCGCCGACGATATTGAAGCGCCCGAATGCATATTCGAGAAAACCGCGGTGGCGCTCGTTTCCCGCAACGACTGTCCTATGGGAATCCACGTGTCCGCCCATGCGCCATGTGCGCCGCTGAAGATCGAAGTCGTTGAACCAGAAGAAGCCGTCGTAGAACTGATCCTCGCCGGGTTCCGCGACCACCGCCCGCGCACCGAGATGGCTGAACTCCAGTTCCGCTCCCAGCGGCGTCGGCGTGGAATACCAGTGCTGATCCACATAGTCGCAGAGTTCCGCCATTTCATCACGGTTGTAGATTTCCTCGACCAGGTTGATGCAGAGCACCGCGTAATCCCGGTAGAGACGCCCCGGCACGATCCGGTCCAGCGACTTTTCCTTCATCATTTTTCGGATGCGCTCATAACGCCCGTTGTAGTAAAGAAACGCCAGCAGGATCGCGAGGCCGTGCCTGAAATATTTTTTCGAGAGACGGACGGCGTCGGGGAAGTGATGGCGGATCAGTTCCACGAGCTGGTTGAAAATGATGTGTTTGCAGGCGAACCGGATATAGTTGTCCGCATAAGGGCGCAGCTCCTCGATCGCCATGACATTCGCCAGAAGGGGAGGGCGTGCGTCGTTGAATGCCTGAATCATGATATAGTTGCAGATGTAATTGCCGTCGAAATGCGACTCGATCAGGCTGTCCACAGCCGATCCCATGAGTTCGCGGAGGGCACGGCGCGTGATCTCATGGCGGTCGGGCTCGATCTTTTCAAGAATCTGGTCGATCTTGCGCTCCAGATACAGACTGTAACGGTCTTCGAAGAGAATCTCTTTCCCGAATGATTTCTGAAGCGCGGAAATATTGCCGACGTAGGTCATGCAGCGCCGGCGCCGATTCTCCTGCGTACGGACCACGACCACTTTCCTGTAATAAAGATTGCCTTCGTCCTCGAAAGCGTCGATCCGTGCAAGTTCTTCGCGGGTAAGGTCTTTCAGAAGACGTCCCTGAGTCACTGCCCCGTGCTGCTTGACGATGAAGAAAAAGGCTCCGGGAGGAACGACCCGCATATAGTTATGAAGAATCGCGGGCTCGCTGTCCACCTTGCGGTTGAAAAGCAGGCGGACATGATGATCGTTCATCATGGTTCCATAGACGAAAAGATCCACCTTGTCGCTGCGCACCGCCTTGAAGGAGTCACGGATTTGCGCAGCTTCTTCCGGATTGTCATGATGGGGCGTGAGGCGAATCAGTTCAACTCCAGCAGAACCGCCGTCTCGTCGCAGTGTTCTTTCTTCGGGCATTTCGAGCAGTCACTCCAGATTTTTTGCGGAAACAGTTCCTTGTCAACAGTTTGGAACCCGAGACGATGGAAAAAATGGGCACGATAGGTCAGGGCGAAGACACGGCATGGTCCTCCCTGCGCTTTCAGGTGGTCAATTGCACCCTGAACCAGCTTGGAACCGATTCCGCGATTGTTGTATTCCCGGCGGACCGCCAGCGAACGCACCTCGTAGAGCCCCCCGCCGAAATTCCGCAGGGCAAGACAGCAGACGAATTCCCCGCCGATTTCTCCTACACGGAAATTTTTCAGCTTTTCCTGAATGTCCTCCTGGGGACGTGCAAGAAGAAGCCGCTCATGTGCATAAGTCGCAAGCAGTTCCCAGATTTTCCCGACATCTCCCGGCTCTGCGGGACGAACGTTCAAAATGTCCATGATTCCGCCGCCACTTCTTATTTCGCGGCCGACGGCTCGTTATAGAATGCAATCCTGCGGAAACGTTCGTAACGGGATTCTTTCAACTCATCGCCGGACATCTTTTCATAGCGTCCGAGAGCGGAGACCACAGACTTTTTCAGGAGTTCCGCCGCCGCATCATAATCTTTGTGCGCTCCGCCGAGCGGTTCTTTTACGATACCGTCCACCAGACCGAGTTCAGTCAGGTCTCCGGCGGTCAGGTGAAGCGCCTCCGCCGCCTTTTCGGAGTAGGCGCGGTCCTTCCAGAGAATCGCCGCACAGCCTTCGGGGGTGATTACGGAATAATAGGCGTTTTCCATGATGAGCACGGTATTGCCGACGCCGATGCCGAGCGCCCCGCCGCTGCCGCCTTCGCCGATGACGACTGCAACCACGGGAACCGTCAATGCAAACATGTCACGCAGATTGACCGCAATGGCTTCTCCGATATGACGTTCTTCGGATGCGACTCCGGGGAATGCGCCGGGAGTGTCGATGAATGTGATCACGGGAACTCCGGCAAGATCCGCCATCTTCATGAGGCGCAGGGCTTTCCGGTAGCCTTCCGGATGCGGGCAACCGAAATTGCGGAACACGTTTTCTTTCGTATTTCTGCCTTTCTGGGTGCCGATGACCATGACGGATTTGCCGTCCAGTTTGGCGAATCCGCCGACGATGGCTGGATCGTCCGCATAGCGGCGGTCGCCGTGAAATTCAAGGAAATCGGTGAAAATGCGTTCGATGTAGTCCAGAGTGTAGGGGCGGTTCGGATGACGGGCAAGCTGAACTCTCTGCCAGGGAGTCAGGGAGCTGTAGATATTCTTTTTCGTCTCCTCGATTTTCCGCTTCAAAGCGTTCAGTTCGTCGTCGACGCTCATGTTGTTGGACGAACTGAGGGACTCCCACTCTGCGAGTTTTGCCTCCAGCTCAGCAATCGGTTTTTCAAACTCAAGCACGATTTCAGCCATTTATTTTCTCCGGTATTGTTCTTTGACAGCCCACCCCACATGGACCGTCATCTGATTACTTCCACTTCTATGCCGTTCGGGATGATCGAAAACAACTCATTGATGTCCTCGTTCTTCATACTGATGAAACCCGGTCCGGCGATTGTTTTTCCTATATTTTCCGCCCTGTTGGTTCCATGAATCAGGAACGGCTGCTTTACCTTGTATTCGGCGGCGTCTTCACAGCTGAGATACCGGCTCCCCAGAATATTCAGGGGATCGCCCGGATTATAACTGCTTTCCTTGTATTTCCAGACCGGATACTTTACCTTTGATGTGAGTTTGTAAAGCCCTTGTGCTGAATTGAATTCCATCGCAACGCCGATTGGATAGACCTTGAAGATGTTTGAACCGTCATAGAGAAACAGCTTTTTGCGGGCATTGCTGATTTTCAAGTTCCATTTGCCGTTGTAGATAGTCAACTCCTGCCCGATTTTCAGGTCGCTCCTTGCGATGGAAATTTTATTGATCCGCTGGACTGCCTCCGCGGTTGTCCCGAATTTTGCCCCGATCCTGGTAAAGGTGTCGCCTCGCTGAACCGCGTATACGAATGTTTCAGGCGAATTGCCGTCACCGTTCAAAATCCGGGTGCTGGCTTTATTCAGGAGTTCCACGCTTTTCTGCCAGTTCGGATCGGCATATTCAAAAATTCTGACTGCGCGCCGCGCCTGATCTCTTGCCGCGGAATAGCGCTTCATGGCGAACAGTTTTTCGCCGGTTGCCAAAGCTTTGATGGCGATGCCCTGATCCTCCGGAATGCTGACCGGCAGGTTGCTTGCCGGCGCCGGCGATTCTTCCGCATCCTGCCTGCCCGCCAGCCGGCGTACTGTTTCCGAAACTTCCTGAGTCGTGGGAATGAGCACCGTATGACTGCGTGTAAACCGGTAAACCGCGAAAGCAATGACGGCAATGACCAGAACGACAGCGAAGATCCAGAGCCATTTACTGCTTCCCGTGCTTTCGCTGCTTTTCTTTTTCGAGCCACCTTTCCCAGATGCCCCGATCGGTTTTCCTTTGTAGGTAATTCCCGGTTTAGGCATAAAAATCTCCCACACAGTTATATTAGTGGATAAATATACATCCTGAATGGAAATATGGCAATAGTGAGAAGCAGGGATTTGTCTTTTTTTCACAACGGGATATGGCGCGGCTGCCCGGATGCGGAAAGGAAGATGCCGCGGAAAACGGCAGGAACAGGAGAGAATTTGCTGTTGTGCTCTCCTGTTCCCCGGCACGT
>ERZ779896.1866-NODE-1866-length-16106-cov-3.536914_pt1 | contig 16106 bp, 14 predicted proteins | sample MGYA00511067_ERZ779896 | MGnify/ENA primary metagenome ERZ779896 (study PRJEB29588, sample SAMEA2161597) | human gut metagenome | biome: human gut; feature: human-associated habitat; material: faeces | place: Denmark | collected 2008/2010 ... | reverse complement strand
AAGAATGTTAAAAGATTGGTGGTTTTCTAATTATGATAGTAAAAGTTATAGAAAAGAAAATAGAAAAAGATACTAATATTGAAATCGTAAATGATACATTAGAATTGAAACATATAAAAGAATATATTAATGAAGATGATTTAGAATATGTTTCTCAAAATATTAGAAATTTACTAAAAATAAATAAAATGAACAGTCCGAATTGTTTTGACTTTCAAAAAGTTAGAACAGATAACAATATAAGAGTAATACTTTATATAAGATTATCAGAGGAGGACGGAGATTTACTAGAGGGAGATGTCAGTAAAAGCATAAAAAATCAGCTATTATATTTACTAAATGAATGCCAAAAAAGAGGCTGGAAAGTAGTTGCAATATTTTGTGAAGATGGTATTTCTGGAGGAGATGACCATAGACCAGAATGGAATAAGTCATTAAAATATTGTGAGTGTAAAAGAACAGATATAGTTTTATGCAAAAGTCAATCAAGATTTTCAAGAAGCATGGAAATGATAGAAAAATATTTGCATAATGTATTTATTGAGTGGAATATAAGATTTGTGGGATTAGTAGATAATGCAGATACATCGGTAATAGGAAATAAAAGAACTAGGCAAATCAATGGGCTAGTAAATGAATGGAATTTAGAAGACCAATCTATAAATGTAAGAAAAACAGTAAAAAGCAAAAAGGAGAATGGCTTATATTGTGTTTCTAACTCGCCTTATGGTTATAAGAAAGATCCAAAAGACAAAGAACATTTTATAATAGATATTGAAGCCTCAAAAATAATTAAAAGAATATTTGAAGAATTTTTAGAAGGTAAAGGCTGTTGTGAAATTGCCAAAGGACTTAACAAAGATAAAATACCTACAAGAATAGAGCATATGAATAAAAATGGAATAAATATAGGTTATTCACATAAACAAAAAATACTTAAGTATGAAACAGAAGAAAATGATACAATAAAAATAATTGCAGAGAAATACAATACAAATTATGAGGAAATTATAAAGTGCAATAATTTTTCTGATTATTCATTAGATACAAAAATTGAGGAGTTTGTAAATAAAAAACTAGAAAAAGGTATTATATTAAATTTTCCTAAAAAACTAATGTGGGATGATAATCATATTAGAGCTATTTTAAAAAATGAAACATATACAGGTTATTTAGCTTTAGGAAAGCATAGAAATAAAAGTTATAAAGATAAAACTAAAATAGTAATACCAAAAGAAGAATGGATTAGAGTTCCAAATTGTCAAGAAGTAATAATTACGAGAAAACAATGGGAATTAGCCAATGAAAAATTAGCTCAAAATCAACAAAAATTTATAGAGCAAAAAAAAACGATACCAAATAAATATGTAAAAAAGGTTTATTGCCTGTGTTGTGGCAGAGCTTTTCATAGAACGAAAATAGATAATAATAACTCAAAGTGTTATCATTTGAATTGTAAAACAGGAAATAAGATAGGATTTAGCTGTGATAATAAGAGATATATTAGTTCTGAAGAACTAGACCGTATTTTATTAGAAGAAATAAATAAACAAATAAAGAAATATTATAATTATGACAAAATAGAACAGAGTTATAATAAGAAAAATGTTGGTTCAAAAATTGATAAAGAATTGAATGATAATAAAACAAATAAAGCAAATATAGAATATTTAATTAGGAGCAAGGCAAATGAACTAAATATGCTATATGAAGATAGAAGCAATGGAATAATTACAATGGAAGAGTTTATAGTTTTGAAGAATAAAAATACACTAGATATAGAAGAATGTAAAAAAGAAATAAATAATATTGAAAATAGGATTTTTGAATTAGAAAAAGAGAAAAAAGAAGAAATTAGTTACGAAAAATTGTTTACAAAATATCAAGAAATAACAGAAATAAATAGAACAATAATAGAACAATTTGTTGAAAAGATATATGTTGGCAGATATGACAAAGAAACTAATTCAAGAGAAATAAAGATAAAATGGAATCTGAAAGAAGAATAGTAAATACTATTCTTTTATTCATTTTCATAGAGTAATAAAATTTGGGATAAGTCATTGAATCAGATCATGTGCGGACGGATTACTATATGTTTTAAAAGAAATGAAAGTAGAAAGAGTGATAATAGGAAAACAATATGAAATTTGTGATAATTATGAAGAATTTAAGAGGATAGTTAATTTAAAGAAGATTAATGTAAATACAGTAGAAGCAGGAAATAAAATATCAATAGAAAATGGCTTGTACTTCATTGTTTTATGGCCATCAAGCACTAACATGATTTCTGATAATGCAATAAACAACAATTCATTAGTAGTTAAATTAGTATATAAAAATTTTTCTATGCTCTTTACAGGTGATATTGAAGAAATAGCTGAAAAGGCAATTCTTTCAAAATATGCTGGCAAAAACGAAATATTAAAATCTGATATTTTAAAGGTTGCACATCATGGTTCTAAAACATCTTCTACAAAAGAATTTATAAGTGCAGTTGAACCTAAATATGCTGTTATCGGAGTTGGTAAGGATAATAAGTTTGGGCATCCTGCTGATGAAACAATAAAAATGTTACAAGAGAGAAATGTGAAAATTTATAGGACGGATTTTTTGGGAGAAATATGGATTAGAGCAAATGCTATAAGTATACAGATGAATGGATTTTTGGATTCGAGTTAGGAAAATTTTGTATAAAAAACCATAACCTTGGTTATAATAAGAAAAACGGAAGGTTGTGATAGATTTGAAAAACACAGGAAAAATTATAATAATAAGTATATTAATAACAATATGCGTTGGAAGTATAACATATTTAATAGTAAAGCAAAACAAAAAAAGTGAAAACATACCAGAAACAAATATTTATATATCAGAAAAAATAGAAGATGAATGTACAGAAGAATACAAAGAAGAGCAGGAGCAACAGAACACAACAGCAGTATCATCAACAGAAGAAAAGGTAGCAGCAAATGCAATATTAGTTTTAAAAAAATATTACAAAAAATGTGATCATACCATAAATGAATATGTAGAGTTACCACAAGAACTAGTAAACTTAACAAAGGAACAAGTTCAAGAAAAATATGCCGATTGGGAAGTAATTGGATTTGAAAAAGGAAAAATAACATTATATAAAGAATTTGATGATGTTTGTGGAGAACATTTTAAGCTAAAAGTAGAAGATGGAAAAATTGTTGTATATAAAGAAAATAATGATGGAAGCGAAACACTTTACGAAAAAACCAATATATCAAGTGAATATCTTACAGAAGCCGATTTACTTAATATGCAAGATGGATTAGAGATATATGGAAAAGAAGAATTAAACCAAGTTATTGAGGATTTTGAGTAATAAATTAAAGACAAGCCACATAAAATTCAACTAAAGAGATAAATGAGGAGGAAAATTATGTGGGAAACTTTAAGAAAAGAAGAGGTTTTACAGAAACTAAGGACAAAGCAAGGTGTGGGATTGACACAGAGAGAGGTACAAGTAAGAAAACAAAAATATGGTAATAATAAATTACAAGAAAAGAAGAAAGAAACACTTATAATAAAATTTATAAAACAGTTTAATGATTTCATGATTATTATTTTGATAGTAGCATCAATATTATCAGCTATTACGTCATATTTTCAAGGAGAAAATGACTATGTTGATTCAATAATAATTATTGCAATTGTTGTATTTAACGCGCTTATGGGAGTCATTCAAGAAGCAAAAGCAGAAAAATCAATAGAAGCTTTAAAACAAATGACTCCACCAATGGCAAAAGTAGTTAGAGATGGAAGAATACAAGAAATTCATGCAGAAGATTTGGTACCAGGGGATATTGTAGAGTTAGAAGCGGGAACATATGTGCCAGCAGACTGCAGATTATTGGAAAGTCATAATTTAAAGATAGAAGAATCAAGTTTAACAGGGGAAACAGAGCCTGTTTTAAAAAATGCTGATATTGTGGCGCAAAATGATGTACCATTAGGGGACATGTTAAACATGGCATTTATGGCAAGTATTGTAGTAAATGGTCATGGAAAAGCTGTAGTAACAGAAACTGGAATGAATACAAAAGTTGGAAAAATTGCTAATATGATTATGGAAGATGAAACTCCAGAAACGCCAATTCAAAAGAAGTTAGCACAAGTCGGAAAAATATTAGGAATAGTTTGTTTAGCAATATGTGCATTAATATTTTTTATAGGAATGATAAAACATATAGACCCAATTGAAATGTTTATGACATCAGTAGGTTTAGCTGTTGCTGCAATACCAGAGGGACTGCCTGCAATTGTAACAATTATGTTATCAATTGGTGTAAGCAAAATGGCAAAAAACAATAGTATAATAAGAAAGTTACCAGCAGTAGAAACATTAGGATGTAGTAATGTTATTTGTTCTGATAAGACGGGAACTTTAACTCAAAACAAGATGACTGTAGTAGAAGTTAAAGCCAAAGATACATTATTAGCAAGTAAATTTGCTACAATGTGTACAGATAGCAATATTATTGAACACAATGGCATAAAAAACATAAGCGGAGAACCAACAGAAATTGCACTGGTACAAAACGGTTTAAAATATAATTTAAATAAAAATGACTTATATAGAGAAATGCCAAGAGTGGCAGAAATTCCATTTGATTCAAATCGTAAAATGATGACAACAATACATAAATATAGAGGGAAATATCTTGTTATAACAAAAGGGGCACCAGACATATTACTTAATAAATGCAATTTAACAAGTATTGAAAAACGTCGATTGGAGAAGGAAAATCAGCAAATGGCTGAAAAGGCATTGAGAGTAATAGCTGTATCATATAAAGAAATTGATAGTTTGCCGAGAAGTTCAGAAATGAACTTATTAGAAAATGGATTAAATTTCGTTGGGCTAATAGGAATGATAGACCCACCAAGAGAGGGAGTAAAAGAAGCGGTACGAACTTGTAAAAAAGCGGGAATAAAAACTGTAATGATTACAGGGGACCACATTGCGACAGCAAAAGCAATTGCAAAAGAGTTAAACATTTTAGCACCACATGATAAAGCAATAACAGGAAAAGAACTTGACCAAATTTCACAAGAGCAATTAGTGAAAGAGATTAAAGAATATTCAGTATTTGCAAGAGTAACACCAGAACATAAAGTTAGGATAGTAAAAGCCTGGCAGAGTGCAGGGAATGTAGTGGCAATGACAGGTGATGGAGTAAATGACAGTCCTGCATTAAAATGTGCAGATATAGGAATTGCAATGGGAAAGAATGGAACAGACGTTGCCAAAAATGCTTCTGATATGATATTAGCAGATGATAATTTTGTTACAATTGTAAAAGCAGTTAAACAAGGAAGAAACATATATGACAATATAAAAAAAGCAATCCACTTTTTAATTGCAACAAATATAGGGGAGATAGTAACTGTATTTATGGGACTTGTTTTAGGGTTAAAATCACCATTACTTGCTATACAATTGTTATGGATAAATTTAGTAACAGATTCTTTACCTGCAATTGCAATAGGACTAGAACCACCAGAAAAAGATATTATGAAAAGACCCCCTGTTGATAATAAAAAAGGAATTTTCGCAGATGGATTATGGAATAAAATTGTTGTTGAAGGGATAATGTTAGGAATTTTAACTCTTATTGCATTTGGAATAGGAAATAAATTCTATGGATTGGAAGTTGCAAGAACAATGGCTTTTGTTTCTTTGGGATTGCTTGAACTTATCCACAGTTTCAATATAAAAAGTGAACAATCCATATTCAAAATTGGATTATTTGAGAATAAGTATTTAATTGGAAGTTTTGTATTAGGGACAATAGTTCAAACTAGTGTTGTATTAATTCCTGTATTAGCCGACATTTTTAAGTTGGTTCCATTGACTCAGACTCAATGGTTGATTACAATTGGAATTTCATTATTTCCTATAGTAATTGTAGAGTTACAGAAGAAGTTTACTTCTATGAATTTGATTAAAATTATTTACATGAGAAAACAAGAGGTATAATTAATTTGTATATTATTCATGTTAGATTTTGGCAAAATTATTTTATTGGAAAGGACAGATCGAGTCCCGTGATTATAGTAAAAATAAAAAATGTAGCTATTGCTACATTTTTATTCTGGTGCCCAAAGTGGGACTGTATAACCCGCGTCGGAAAAATAATCCACAGGATTATTTTTGCCTTCGTTTCGGCAGGCCCCAGACCAGCGCGAAACTCGGCAACCTCCTTTTCGAGTCCCACAGTCATAGTTAAAATAAAAAAATGTAGCTATTGCTACATTTTTATTCTGGTGCCCAAAGTGGGACTGTATAACCCGCGTCGGAAAAATAATCCACAGGATTATTTTTGCCTTCGTTTCGGCAGGCCCCAGACCAGCGCGAAACTCGGCAACCTCCTTTTCGAGTCCCACAGTCATATTTAAAATAAAAAAATGTAGCTTTTGCTACATTTTTATTCTGGTGCCCAAAGTGGGACTCGAACCCACATGGTTTCCCGCACGATTTTGAGTCGTGTGCGTCTGCCAGTTCCGCCATTCGGGCATTTTTGTTTACTTCATGCGTAATTTTTTTTCTGATTCTTAACATCTTAAATATCTTAACACAAATTTAATTTTTTGTCTAGTCCCAAAATGCATTTTCTATTGACTATTTGGGAAAATTAATGTATGATATATAATATTAAATTAAAGAAAAGAGGAAAATTAATATATGATATGTTCAGATTGCAATAAGAATAATGCGGAAATCTTTATAAATAGAATAGAAAATGGAGTATCATCTATGGAAGGCCTTTGTAGAGAATGTGCTAAAAAAAGAGGCATCGATGTTCCTGATAAGCCATTAAGTAAAAATGAAAATAATAATAATAATCAAAATGGCAATAATAATATGCCACCATTGAATAATATAGATATGTCAGTTATGTCAAAACAATTAGAAGGATTATTTAAAGATTTGTCTTCAAATTTGAAAATTGAAAATATAGAAGGAATGGAAGATTTTAATCCTGATGATATGGAAGAATATGATGACGAAGAGGGGGAAGAAAATGGAGGAAATCCATTAGGAATTCCAATTGGGTCAATTTTTGCAAGTATAGTTCCAGGAAGAAAAGTTAATGGCGAAGAAGAGGCTAACGGAAGTGGGAGACAAAAAGTTAAAGTGGAAAAAAAGCCTGCTAATAAAAAGAAAAAATATCTAGATACTTATGGAACTAACCTTACACAAAAAGCTAAAAATAATGAATTAGACATGGTTATTGGACGTGATAAAGAAATACAAAGAGTCATACAAATTTTAAATAGACGTACAAAAAATAATCCGTGTTTAATTGGAGAACCAGGAGTCGGAAAAACTGCAATAGCACAAGGTCTAGCAATAAAAATTGCAAATAATAATGTACCTGCAAAGCTATTAAATAAAGAAGTATACTTGTTAGATATGACATCTGTAGTGGCTGGAACACAATTCAGAGGACAATTCGAAGCACGTATGAAGGGAATAATCGAAGAATGTAAAGCGTTTAGAAATATTATTTTAGTAATAGATGAAATTCATAATATAATTGGTGCAGGAGATGGAGAACATTCAATGAACGCTGCTAATATTTTAAAACCATCATTATCAAATGGAGAAATTCAATTAATAGGAACAACAACATTAAAAGAATATAGAAAATATATAGAAAAAGATTCTGCACTAGAAAGAAGATTTCAACAAGTATTGGTTGAAGAACCAAATGTTGATGAATCAATAAAAATTCTTGAAGGAATAAAAAAATATTATGAAGAATATCATAAAGTAAAGATTTCTAATGATATAATTAAACAAACTGTTGTGATGTCAGAAAAATATATACATGATAGATTTTTGCCAGACAAAGCAATTGATATACTTGATGAAGCATGTTCAAGAATTAACTTAGAAAATAAGGAATTATTCAGATTAGAAATGTTAAAACAAGAATTGGCACAAGTTCAAGCGCAAAAAGAAGATGCAGCACAAGCAGATTCAACAGAAGATTATCAAAAAGCAGCAGACTTAAAAACAAAGGAATGCAGACTAATTGAAGAAATCGACCAATTAAATAGTACAATTCAATTAAAAAATCTTACTACACAAGATATTGCACAAGTAATTGAAAGTTGGACTAAAATTCCAGTTAAGAAAATTACAGAAGCAGAAACACAAAAATTATTAAACCTAGAAACAAATCTTCATACTAGAGTTATAGGTCAAGATAAGGCAGTAAGTGCAGTTTCTCGTGCAATAAGAAGAAATCGTGCAGGATTACAAAGCACAAAAAGACCACCTTCATTCATATTTGTTGGTCCAACAGGTGTAGGAAAAACAGAATTAGCAAAAAGCTTAGCATATGAAATGTTTGGCTCAGAAGACTCAATAATTAGAGTTGATATGTCTGAATATATGGAAAGTCATTCAACTGCAAAATTAATAGGTGCACCTCCAGGATATGTTGGATATGATGATGCAGGACAATTAACAGAAAAGGTAAAAAGAAAACCATATTCAATAATACTATTTGATGAAATTGAAAAAGCACATCCTGATGTATTTAATATATTACTTCAAGTGCTTGATGATGGCAAACTTACAGATTCACAAGGAAATACAGTAAGTTTTCAAAATACAATAATAATAATGACATCAAATGCAGGTTCAAATTTAAATAATAATTCAATAGGGTTTGCTAAGCAAACAGTAGATACAAGCAAAATAGAAGAAAATCTAAAACAAGTATTTAGACCAGAATTTTTAAATAGAATTGACGAAATAATTGTATTTGATTCATTAACAAAACCAGAATTAATACAAATTGTTGATTTAATGCTTAAAGATACTAAAAAAGCATTAGCAGAAAAAAATATGTCATTAACAGTTTCAGATACTGCAAAAGGATTTATACTTGAAAAAGGAACAAACTTAAAATTCGGTGCTCGTCCATTAAGAAGAGCAATTCAAAGATATGTTGAAGATGAAATATCTGAAATGATTTTAAGAAATGAAGTACATGATGGACAAAACATTACAGTAGACTTTGAAAATGATAACTTAAAGTTTGATGTAAAATAGTCTTGAAAGGAAAAAAATAAATGAAAAAAGAAAATATACCAAATATCCTAACAATTATACGTTTTATATTAATACCATTTATTTTTACATCTGTTGTAAATGAAGACTTTTTAGCAACAATAGTAATATTTACAATTTCAGCAATAACAGATATGCTAGATGGATATATTGCTAGAAAATATAATTATATTACCGATATAGGAAAGCTAATAGATCCATTAGCAGATAAACTTACACAAATGTCTTTATTATTATCTCTTGCAATATTAAAGATTTTACCTTGGTGGATATTTGCAATAGTATTTATTAAAGAATGTGTTATGATAATAGCAGCATCATTAATGTATAAAAAAGATGATGTAGTTGTGTATAGTAAATGGTATGGAAAACTTGCAACAGTCCTATTTTACTTAGCAATAATAAGTTCATTATTAATAAACCAATTTCATTTTGAAATTTCATTAAGAGTTGATTTATATTTATACTATTTAGCAATACTTGCTACAATATTTTCGTTAATAATGTATGCGATACAATTTAAATTTAAAAAAAGTTGTCAATAGGGGATTTTCCTTATTGGCAATTTTTAAATTGTGAAAATTGTGTGAATTTTAGCACTCTACTATTGACAATGCTAAAAATAGATGTATAATAAGATTGTAAAAAGGAAAGAGGTAATGTATTATGATGATGATACCAAGAAGAAATGGAAATGGATTAGATTTTTGGGATGAGGTTTTACCTGATTCATTTTTCACAGAAAAAGAAAGTAAATTAATGAAAACCGATTTAAAAGAAAAAGACGGAAAATATTTCTTAGAAATTGATATACCAGGATATGAAAAAGAAGATATAAAAATAGAATTGCATGATGGATATTTAACAGTATCAGCAGAAAAGAATGAAGAAAAAGAAGATAAACATGCTAAATACTTAAAGAGAGAAAGATTTTCAGGAATGTGTTCAAGAAGTTATTACGTTGGAGAGAATGTAAATGAAGAAGATATAAAAGCAAACTTCAGAAACGGTATTCTTACAATAGAATTTCCAAAAGAACCAGAAAAGAAAATTGAAGAGAAAAAATATATTCCAATTGGAGAATAGAAAGGAAGCCAGAAAGAGGCTTCTTTTTTTAACTTCTGGATTGACAATTAGTAACAAAAATGCTAAGATAAAAAAGTAGATTAAAAAAAAACCGATTTTGCAGTTTTTATTTTAATCTATTTTTTGTTTAACAAAGCAAAATATATATAAGAAATAATACTGCAAAAGAGGTAAAATAGGAGGAAAAAATGAACACAAAATATGTATTTGTAACAGGAGGAGTGGTATCAGGATTAGGAAAAGGAATAACAGCAGCATCATTAGGAAGACTATTAAAAAACAGAGGATATAAAGTAACAATACAGAAATTTGATCCATACTTAAATGTAGACCCAGGAACAATGAGTCCATATGAACATGGGGAAGTATTTGTAACAGATGATGGAGCAGAAACAGATTTAGACTTAGGACATTACGAGAGATTTATAGACGAAAACTTAACACAGAATTCAAGTGTAACAATGGGAAAAGTCTATTCATCAGTAATTGAAAAAGAAAGAAGAGGAGACTATTTAGGAAAAACAGTTCAGGTAATACCACATGTTACAAATGAAATAAAAGAAAGAATATACAGTTTTGAAAACACAGATACAGACATAGTAATAACAGAAGTTGGAGGAACAGTAGGAGACATAGAGGGACTATCAATAATTGAAGCAATTCGTCAAGTTGGGCTTGAAAAAAATCCAGAAGATGTAGTATATATACATGTAACACTATTACCATACATATTTGGTTCAAATGAAATAAAATCAAAACCAACACAGCATTCTGTAAAAGAATTACAAAGTTTAGGAATTCAGCCAGATATTCTTGTATGTAGAACAGAACAAGAAATACCTGATACTGTAAGAGAAAAATTAGCATTGTTTTGTAATGTAAGAAAAAGTAGTGTAATTCAAAATAAAACAGCTGACAATTTATATGCAGTACCATTAATGCTAGAGGAAGAAGGATTAGCAAGAGAAGTATGTAATCATATGAGACTTGATAGATATGTACCAGATAATACAGAATGGCAAAAAATGATAGATAATATAAGAAATATAAAAGATGAAGCAGTAAATATTGCGATAGTTGGTAAATATATAAAATTAGAAGATTCGTATTTATCAGTAATTGAAAGCTTACATCATGCAGGTTTTGCAAATCATGTAAAAGTAAATATAAAATTAATAGATTGTGAAACAATAAACGCAGAAAATTCCTCAGAGAAATTAAAAGGATTACAAGGAATCATTGTTCCAGGAGGATTTGGAAATAGAGGAATTGAAGGAAAAATACAAACAATAAAATATGCAAGAGAAAACAATATACCATTTTTAGGAATATGTTTAGGAATGCAAATGGCAGTTGTAGAATTTGCGAGAAATGTATTAGGAATAAAAGATGCAAATTCAGCAGAATTCGATGAAAAAGTTAAAAATCCTGTAATACACATTATGAATGAACAAATAGGAATTGATAAAAAAGGTGGAACAATGCGTTTGGGTGCATATCCATGTATATTAAAAGCTGGAACATTAGCGAGAGAATTATATCAATCAGAGAAAATTTCAGAAAGACATAGACATAGATATGAATATAATAATCAATATAAAGAAAAGTTGGAAGGAGCCGGATTAATATGCTCAGGAACATCACCTGACGGAAAATTAGTAGAGATTATAGAGTATAGAAAACATCCATATTTTATAGCAGGACAGTTTCATCCAGAGCTAAAATCAAGACCAAATAGACCAGCACCATTATTTGTAGGACTAGTTAAAGCTGCTAAGGATATAAAATAAGAGTATTAATATTAAAAATAAAAAGAGGGAGTTCTAATTTGAACGCCCCCTTAAATTCTGTTACCAAAAGTTAAAAGATAACTTTACTGGTTATCGCTTTTTTGATTCTTGCAATTGAAATTGCTAAATTGTCAATCATGTAATCAATCTGAGTATCGGTTACTGGATTGATGTCATAACTTTTAGATGTTGCCCATGCCAAACCACTATTAAGGCTGATGTTTAAACTTTTTTCACCAGAGTTAAAATTGCAAATATTGATGCTTATAATTTCATCTAATCCATTTAGAGAAGAATAGCTTGTGTAATAATGTCTGACAGATGTATACCCAGTATATGAGCTTTTAGACTCATCATTCAGATATTCTGCATAATAGAGCAAACTATTAGGGGAGAATATGAATTCAGTTGTTGCTTCTGAATTAGAAATTGCAAATCCTGCATTTGGTAATTCATAGGTGTTTGAGTTAGAAACAAATTCAAAACTCACATCATTTAAGCAGCAATATGGATCTTTTATCTTGCTAAAGTCTTCTGTGAATGGATTGATAGCATTGTCAAAATTCTTAATTAAATTATGAAGCATATCGGCTCGCTGAATTGACGAATGCATATGTTGTGGTAACTTCAAATCAGAATGAGCTGAATTCTTCAAAACTTTTTTATAGGTTTCATTAAAAATTTTTCTTAAGGTATTTTCATTAAATTTGTTTTCTAATAATAAAGAAAATAATAATAATCCGTATAAAGAACGAATTTCATCCAAATTAATAATGTCGTTTTGCCGTTTCCCAAGTTTAAACTTAGCCAGTTTCATAACTTTCATAGAAAATGGTGTACATTTGTGAATAACAAAATCAGTTCCTGAGTGAATAAGCAATACACCGTTTACCTCGTAACATGGCACTAAAAGATTAAACCGAATTTCTCTGTCTAATAATCTTTTTGCACCAAGATTCTCCATTGCTATTTTGAATTCTTGAATAGCGATACCCATGTTGCATTTTCCTCCTTAAATAGAATTTTTATAAATTTACAACGCTAATCATTATATCACGATTTTATGTTAAAATCAAATTTTTATAAAAACTTGTAATAATTATGTGAAATTTGCATAGAATTATTTCAGCAAAATGTGAACTTTGTGTGAAAAATTAATAAAGCTATTGACAATAATAAAAAATGGGTATATATTATTAGCAGTCAATATAAAAGAGTGCTAACAAATAATTAGCCAAATTAAGGAGGTAATATTTATGATAAAACCATTAGCAGACAGAGTATTGGTAAAAATGAAAGAGAGTGAAGAAACTACAAAAAGTGGAATAATCTTAGCAAGTTCAGCACAAGAAAAACCACAAATAGCAGAAGTTATAGAAGTAGGACCTGGAAGATTAATAGATGGAAAAAGAGAAGAGATGGAAGTAAAAAAAGGAGATAATGTAGTAGTAAGCAAATATGGAGGAACAGAAGTAAAATATGAAGGGGAGGATTACATTATTTTAAGAGAAGAAGATATATTAGCTATAGTAAAATAATTAAAAGAAAGGAATGATTAGTATGGCAAAACAAATTAAATTTGGAGAAGATGCAAGAAAATCTTTATTAGAAGGTGTCAATAAATTAGCAGACACAGTAAAAGTTACATTAGGACCAAAAGGAAGAAATGTAGTGTTAGATAAAAGTTATGGAGCTCCATTAATCACAAATGATGGAGTAACAATAGCAAAAGAAATTGAATTAGAAGATAAATTCGAAAACATGGGAGCTCGTTTAGTAAAAGAAGTATCAACAAAAACAAATGATGTAGCAGGAGATGGAACTACAACAGCAACGGTTTTAGCACAAGCAATGATAAAAGAAGGAGTAAAAAATGTTGCTGCAGGAGCTGACCCAATGGCAATAAAAAGAGGTATAGAAAAAGCAGTTGATGGAGCTGTTACAGAATTAAAGAAAATAACATCACCGGTAAACGGAAAAGAAGATATAGCAAGGGTTGCAAGTATATCTGCAAATAACTCAGAAGTAGGAGAATTAATAGCAGATGCAATGGAAAAAGTATCAAAAGATGGTGTAATAACAATCGAAGAATCAAAAACATCACAAACAGAATTAAATGTAGTAGAAGGAATGCAATTTGACAAAGGTTATGTATCACCATATATGGTAACAGACACAGAAAAAATGGAAGCAATAATAGATAATCCATATATATTAATAACAGATAGAAAAATAAGCAATATTCAAGAAATATTACCATTACTAGAAAATTTAATGCAATCATCAGGAAAACTAGTAATTGTATGTGATGATATAGAAAGTGAAGCACTATCAACATTAATATTAAACAAATTAAGAGGAGTATTAAATGTTGTAGCAGTTAAAGCACCAGGATTTGGAGATAAGAGAAAAGCAATGCTAGAGGATATGGCAATCTTAACTGGTGGAGAAGTAATATCACAAGACCTTGGAATGGAATTAAAAGATACACAAATAGAACAATTAGGTAGGGCAAAACAAATAAAAGTACAAAAAGAAAATACAATAATTGTTGATGGTGCAGGAGACAAAGAAAAGATTGCTGCTAGAGTAAAACAAATAAGAGCTCAAATAGAAGAAACAAAGAGTGAATTCGATAAAGAAAATTTACAAGAAAGATTAGCTAAAATTGCTGGAGGAGTTGCAGTAATTGGAGTTGGCGCAGCAACAGAAGTTGAAATGAAAGACAAGAAATTAAGAATAGAAGATGCACTATCTGCAACAAAAGCAGCAGTTGAAGAAGGAATTGTAGCTGGTGGAGGAACAACATATGTAAATATTATGCCATCAGTAGAAAAAATTGCAAAATCTTTAACTGGTGGAGAAAAATTAGGTGCTGAAATTGTATTAAAAGCATTAGAAGAACCAGTAAAACAAATTGCAAGAAATGCAGGACTTGAACCAGCAGTTATATTAGAAAATGTAAAGAAAGCAGCAGATGGATTTGGATTTGATGCAGATAAAGAACAATATGTTGATATGAAAAAAGCAGGAATTGTAGATCCAACAAAAGTTACAAGAAGTGCTTTACAAAATGCAGCATCAATTGCAGCAATGGTATTAACAACTGAAAGTTTGGTAACAGATGCACCAGAACCTAAATCTTGTGGATGTGGAAACAACCACGAAATGGATAATGGAATGGGCGGAATGTACTAATATTATAGTACAAATAATATATAAAAACGGTAGACATATATTGCAATATGACCACCGTTTTTTTGCATGCAAATTAATTCATTTTCTTCTTGAATATTTTTTTGGAAGAATTACTTCGTGAAGAATATAAATAGAAAACAAATAAGTAAATACTGAGTAATATGGCTATAACTATACATATACCATAAAGTTCCATGCAAGCCACGACAAATGATAAAAGCAATGCCAAAAGCCAAAACATAGACTTATCCTTTTTGGAAGATGAGACGATTTCAAAATTTTTATTATATTTGGTGATGAGTTTACAATTTTTATTTTCAAGAGTAACTGTAATAAAATCTGAATCAATTTCAACTTCACAATTAGTTTTGAATAACAGTTGTGGATTTTGCTGAATAGCAATTGCCTGTTCTTCTAGTGGCTGATAATCCATTGTAGTAGCTGGTATTGTGTCAATATCTTTAAATGATGCAATCCATAAAATAACACCTGCTACTGTTAACAGAATAAAAATTCCACACATTGGCCGAGGCTGACTTTTGAACCAGTCAAACCGTTTTTCTAATTTTCTAATTAAGTTCTTCAAAATTCGCATAGTTTTATTCTCCTTTTGATAAATCGCTGTTAATAAGTTACTATATGTGTAAACTAAAAGCAAAAGGATTTTTCCTCTCACTAATTAGTGAAAAAATTTTGAAGAAATAGCAGTTTGCTATCTCTAATATAATTTTAACATATTTTATACGATTTATCAATATGTTGACAAAGTATAAAAAATTTGTATAATAGAAAATAATAAAATAATACAAAAGGTAATAAATAAAATTGATATATCAAATGAAAAGTAAAGCAATGGGACATAGATATAAACAAACTAATTACAGTAATGATATAGCAAGTAATACAATAAT
>ERZ779896.1864-NODE-1864-length-16116-cov-2.677915_pt1 | contig 16116 bp, 10 predicted proteins | sample MGYA00511067_ERZ779896 | MGnify/ENA primary metagenome ERZ779896 (study PRJEB29588, sample SAMEA2161597) | human gut metagenome | biome: human gut; feature: human-associated habitat; material: faeces | place: Denmark | collected 2008/2010 ... | reverse complement strand
AGTATTGACAATATTTATTATGTCACCAGTAGTAGATAAGATTAATAAAGAGGCTATACAGCCATATAGAGAAGAAAAAATAACTTTTCAAGACTGTCATAAATCACAACATTCTCCAACGAATTTTTTCATCTACTTAAGAACCTACCAGTTAATGTAAAAGTCTTTTAAAAATAGATTTCTCATTTTATACGTTATTCCCTACTTGATTCTACAACTTTTCTTTCCAAGAATGAGCATGATAGCCCATCGGAGGAAAAGGAAAGATTCTCTGTGTCTCGAACATTTGCCCTTAAAAGAAGGAAATGCAGTTTCAAAGCAATAAAATATTAAGAAGCTAATGGTTTATGAAAATATGAATCACATATTTCATAAAATTACAGAAAAAAATCAAATACCCCCTTGACGTTTTTTAAAAATCATTTATAATCTAATATAGTAGCTGAAAACCAAGAGTGTTATAATCAATAACATAAGAAAGGGCAGTCTGTGATGAAACGGATTATCTCTATCGGCTTTTTGGTGTTTACCATATCGACTCTTGGTGCTGTGGAAAAGGTGAATTTCCTTTCAAAACCGTTGACCGCCGGAAAAGCCTCTCTCACGGAAAACAGTTTTTTTCTCCCGCAATTTCTTGGTACGGCAAATTTTTCTCCTGACCTTCGTTTCCCCATTCAGTTGATCTACAATTCCGCATCGGAGAAGACGGGGATTTTCGGTTATGCCTGGCGTTCTCCCCAGCTCGAAAGTTCTGCGGTTCCCCAAAGAGACGGTGTTCTCTGGACAACTCCCTGGGGGGAGCAGATCAAATTCTTTCCCAAAAAAGAGAAAGCTTCCAAAGACTCAATCAAGATAGAGTTGTATGAGCAGGCCAAAAAAGGCAGGGGATTTTATTCTCCCTATTCCGAATGGGAAGCATTGTGTTCCGAGAGGGATTTTGCTAAATCAGGCGCTTGGATTTTTAACGGTAAACGCGGCAAACAGGGATGGAAATTCATTTACCGTGATGCCAGATTACAGAAAATCGAGGCTCCATCACCGTTTCTGACTCTGAAAATCGAATTTGAATCCCCGCCCATGAAAATTCTGAAAAAAGACCAGGCGGCATGGCTTACAGGCAACACATGTCCCTAATAATATTACCCTTCCGGGAAATCGCGGCAGAGAAATGCCGCGGCTTCCCATATGAAATTCACGATAAATCGCCTTTCCTGCAGCTTAACATGGTTCATTACCTCGCTATGCCTGTGGTTCCGTTCCGGTCTGCTGGCTAACCTTTACCCATACCGGATTGTCCAGCTTACAGATGCCAGTTTTTGCTTGGCGCATTCATACAGCCTCCTCATATTTTTATAGAAGACAGTATAACATCTTGTTATTCATTTATAAAAACTTAAGCATCTGGTATCTGTAAAGAAACACATTCAGAACCGGATGCAGCATTGAAAAACCGGATGAAATCATTCCTGAAGAAGCATTTCAGGAAAAGAAGCGGGATTATGAGGAAGAGAACCTGTATAGGAACTTTCTTCGCCAGATTCCGCATCGCCGCGATAACGGGCAGGCAGAATCTTCAGTTTATGATTCACCGTAATCCTGATCCCGAGCGTTTCCAACGGAATCCGCATGATACATTCCCAACTGCTGTTATCACGGCGCACCACACTCTCCCACGGGATACTCCAGCGGAAATCATATCCCGCCGCCTCATATTTCACCCCGGAGGGCGTTACGGCGAAATGATAATATTGTTTGCCGTCCGGCGGCATGATGAACAACTCCGCACGATCTCCGGAGGGAAAACGCCCGGAATACGGCGTTTTCTGCCGTTCCAGCCGTTGCATATCCGGTTCGACACATTGGAACCTCACATAGAGATTCCGGTGATCATGGAGCAGAAGCACCTTCGTTTTACCGGATGCGTCCTTGGAACGGAGTCCGGCGATTTTCAATCCGGCAATCTTTGAAGCCTGTTTCCACCGGGAAGATTCGAAGTCCATCAGAACTTTTGCATCGCCGCCACTGAAGGGAACGGCGAAAATGTCCGGATTGCTCAAGGCAGCGGTCCGCGCCAGATATTCGAAACGCCTGCGCTGATCTCTCACCAATTGTTTTACGGCAGGTGATTTCGCGGTCTTTTCCGCGGATTCCAGTTTGGTTCGCAACTCCTTTTCCAATCCGGTCCGGCGGATGTAAAGCTCCATGGACTGCACGGCATTGTCATGATACATGGAGATCCGCCCGCTGGCGTGCCATGCCCTGCGGATCGCCGCATAATATTCCTTTATCGGAACTGCCGCAGGACCATAAACACGTTTCAGATATTCGTCCCGCAACGTCTGCGGACTCTGCGTGGAATCCAGCATCAGACGACTCAGAACCCAGTATTCCATTGCGGAAACATCCCATGCGCCGGCGAGCTTGTCTTCCTTTTCGCTGCTGCGCCGTACATCGGGATAAGTCTCCGTGGAAAGAAAATGATGAATCCCGATGGAATTCCAGAAGCGCAGATTTTCAGATGCTGCGTCTGCAACCGGACGAGGAAAATCGCTTGCGTCGCCCCAGTATTCATAGATGCCGACACGGGCGCCGCACTTTGCCCACTCCCGGCTTCTCGCCCCCCATTTCTCATTCCCTTTCGCGTTGACGGACACCTTGTCATTTTTCGGGTACGGGCAATAAATCACAGTCAGTTTCGGATGCGGTTTCACTTTCGGCGGAACCGCGGCATACAGATACCCGAGCGTTTCCGCTTCCAGATGCGGATACTTTTCCAGCATCGCCTCCACAATCGCGTTCAGATAAAGGAAATACTGCGTGGAACGGAATGCGTCGTCATCCGAAGCCAGCACGGTTCCGTCCTCAAGAGGGATCGGTTTCCGGCATCCGGGACAATTGCAGAGACTCCAGGTATCTCCGAAGCCGAAATGCACCTTGCGAATCCGCGGCGTCATATCCTGTTCCAGTTGCGCCAGCAACTCCCTGACCAATGCTTCGCGCCCGGCAGGACTCGTATAGCAGAGTTGCGGGCCGTAATGCTCATATTTTTTGCGCTTTCCCTCCTGCCATGCGTAATATTCCGGATGCGCCTCAAAATACTTTTCATTCGGCAGAAAACGCCCGAATTCATACGACAGAACTCCTGCAAAAAAGAGATCCTGATAGGCCAGAATATGATACTTATTGTAAAACATGCCGCTGGAATTGGAATAGTTGCGCCGCCCCCAGAGGCTCGTCTGCGGGTCATAATGAACGTTGACCAACCCGAACTGGCGATAGTTCCATGACGGCCGCCCCCGGAAATCCGTCTTCCTGAATGCGAGATCGGCATCCGGAGTGAAAAGCGCTTCCCCGTCCAGCACCGGACGGGGAAAAATGAGATCCGTATTCAGGTCAAACAACCGGAATACGCCGTTGATGACGCCCCCGTCCTCCGGTCCCGAAATAAACAGCTTTTTCCCCTGTTGCTTCACGACCCAGCCGTCGGAATTCCCGATAAAGCGGAAATCCTCCGCCGGAGCATAAAACTCTTTCCCGAGGAATATCTTATGATTGTCTAAGGCGGTCGGGGCATGATAAATACCGGGTTCTGCACCGGAAATACGGGCAATCCACTTCTGCAGTTCCTGCGCGGCAAAGCGAATCTCCGCGGAAGGCGCCTCGGATACAACAATCTCCGAAACTGTCCTGCCGCCGGACGCAACGGGAAATGCGGCATACGCGGCAAAAGCGCCGAAAGCAAGAAAAATGACGGTCAACTTCTTCATCGGGGACATCTTTCTATTTATCTTCCGTTATGTAAAATGCTGCGACTTTTCCATCTATGATCTGACATTCCATGAATGCGGCATCCGGGGGAGCGGTAAATGGTTTGGAGCCGGGAAAATCACTCTTCCAGTTTCCGTAGAAGGTAAAATTGCGCTTCCAGAAATCACGCTGGTTTTCCAAAACACGCCCCTCTTTATCCAGAAAACGGATGTAGACGCCAATGTTTTTCTTCGGATTGCCCGCCCCTTCCCTGCGCAGAGATACACGATAGGTCTTTCCAGCCGCCACCGGAACAGGATCGGTCAGGGTCATTCCGTAGCGGGAATCGGAAACTTCCAGATAATTTCCCTTTCCGCCCTGCCGTATCTGCGATTGCGTTGTCCGTGCATAGCCGGAATAGTTGTCCTTTCCCAATTTGAATTCCGGATTGAGGTTCAGGTATTTTGCCGACGACACCGGCTCGAAACGAACGTTTTTCACCTTCTGCTTCAAGCGGAGAGTCGCCTTTTTTGCAAAGTATGGCGTATAAAACTCCTGTACAAACGTATTATTTTTGATTCCCCGGTATCTCTTACCCTCCGAAACAAGGATTCCGCCAAGCGGGATGTTCCCGTCCGCATCCGAGAAGCGAAGCTGCCAGGACGGTGTTTCCGCCGAAGAGAATGTTACGCGGTAAATGGTATTCGGCTGAACCTCAGTGCTGAAATCCGCGGCACTCAGACACATTCCCAACAGTAAACCTGCCAAATAAAGCATTCTTTTCATAGATTTCCTTCCAATCTTTTCATTTTCTTATTGCATTTCCAGATACAGATTCTGGAATCCGCTCATCTGGTGAACCTGTCCGCCGTTCCAGCTTCCGAACGGACCGCAGAACATGCCGCTGATCCGGTTACCGATATTCAGATTGATTCCGAGATCGTTCAGCGGAACTTTGAACACTGCTTCAAACGCATCGGAAGTCTTTCGGACTTTTGCAGTAAAACCGCAGTCGAATTTCGCATTATAGCCTTCCGCATCATACAGTGCTCCATGGTTGTTACAGGCGAGCTGGAAATATCTGCTGCGGTCAGGCGGCGCCAGGAAGAATTCAAGAGTCATACGGGTATTCGCCCCATTCTTCCAGATCTGATCGCGCGGATACTTCCTGCCCGGTTCACATGCCAGTTCAGGCAACTGCAGCATTCCCTGTTCCGCCGACATCGGCAATCTCTGCGACCATTTGACATAAAGATTCAGCCGGTCATGCAACAGGACAATTTTCGCATCTTTGTTTCCCGGCAGCTTCTCCATTGCTTTTCCGTAAGGACGCAGGCCGTCGATCACGCCCCCCTTGTCCCAGAACGGAGAATCGAAATCCTCGTATGCCTTTGATGCATCCGCAGAGCAAGGCACGTTCAAGGTCAGCGTATCGGGAATGTTTCCGGCGACTTTCACCAGATGCTCAAAGCGGTTCCGCAGATTCTTCACCAGTTTTGCACTCACCGGATGAACCACTGTCCTTTCCGCGATGCAAAGGGCGTCGCGCATCGCTTTCTCATTGCCCTTCTTCAGGATGTAATAAGAGGCGGAGTTGTAGGAAATGTCATTCCAGTAAGAGGGGAACGCATCGCTGTACCAGGCCTTGCGGAGAATCGCATAAAAGGCCTCCACCGCCGGAGCGGCTTCGCGGTAAGCGCGGCGGAAGTATTCTTTGCGGAGTTTTTCCGCATTCTGTGACGAATCCCACATCAGGCGCCCGATGCACCAGTATTCCACCGCCGAAACATCCCATGCACCTGCAAGCTTGTCATCCTCCGGTTTCCGCCGGCGCACGTCCGGATAGGTTTCAAGAGAGAAGAATGTATTAATTCCGAGAGAGTTCCAAAATCGCATGTCCTTCATGGCCGTATCCGCAATCGGGCGCGGAAAATCGCTGGAGTCTCCATAATACTCATAGATGCCGATATTCTTCCCCGCATCCGCCCACTCGCGGCTGCGTTTCTCCCAGACTTTGTTGACCGGCTCCGTAACCGGAACCTTATCATTTTTCACGTAGGGGCAGAAAATCACGGTCAAATTCGGGTGCAGTTTCTCCTTCGGCGGAACAGCGGCATAGAGATACGCCAGCGTCGATATCTTCAGCCCCGGACGGGCTTTCGCAACCGCGTCCGCAATCCGGTTCAGATAACGGTAATACTGCGTAGAGCGGAATGCGTCGTCACTTGGGTTCAATACAGTTCCGTCCTCACAGCGGATCGGCTCCAGACATTCGGGGCAGAGACAAAGGTCCCAGGTGTCCCCGAATCCGAAATGAACTTCCGTTATCTCCGGTGTCATGTCACGCTTCAGAGCCACAAGCGTCTCCTTGATGACGGCTTCGGCTCCCTTCACGTTCGTATAGCAGATTTGGGTTCCGTAATGTTTGTATGGATGGCGCTTGCCTTCTTTCCAGCCGTAAAATTCAGGGTGCCGTCCGAAATATTTTCCATTTGCCAGCAGGGTGCCGTATTCGTATGTGACGGAAGAAAAAAAGCTGGACAAAGAAGACAGGATATGATACTTATTATAGAACATCCCCCGGTAATTTGCAAAATTGCGCATGCTCCATTCATGAGTCCATGGATCGAAATGCACATTCACAAGGGCGAAATGACGTTCTTTCCAACTGGGCACGACCCGGAAGTCCGTTTCTCCGAAACTCAGGTTCGGCATACTGGAACAGACAGCTGCAGAGTCCTCATCCGGGCGCGCAAAGATCAAGTCCGTATTGCGGTTCAGCAACTCATACACACCATTCAGGACTCCGCGGTCCAAAGCACCGAAAATATACAGATTACTGCCTGCCGCCCGGACAGCAACACCGTCAGTCCCTTTTGTTGCCGCAATATCCACGGCATACCCCTCGGCAAACTCTTTGCCGAGATATATTTTCGTATTCTTCGCGGTAGTCGGGGCATGATAGATGCCGAGCTCCGCGCCGCTGATCGCCTTCACCCACTTCTGAAGCTCCCGCGCTGCTGTCAGAACAGGTGCGGAAGGTGTTTCGGGAACAATGATCTCGGCGGCGGGAATTCCGCCTTTTGCAATCGGCAAAGAGGAATGCGCGGGAGATTCCGTCTCCGTAACACATCCGGCACAGAGCAGGAACAGCAGCGGCAGTAAAATTTTCCGGCAGTTTCGCATGAATCCGTTTCCCCTGTGTTACTTATCCATTTTCATGTCTTCCTGAACAACTCTGATATGCTCAAACGCAACATCCTTTCCGCCGTAAACCAGCATCCGCAGGTAAGCCGCATTGTCAGGCGCGATGAAATTCGCCTTTCCGGAACCTTCCGCCTTTTTGACCAGCAGAGTGCCGCCTCCGTTTTTGATCTGTTTCATGTCCCGGTCAAAAAAGATGACTTGTATCCGCGCCCCCTGAAGTGGATTCGGAGCAAGTTTCGCATCAATGACGTAATTCTTTCCCGCTTCGACCGGAACCGGATCACTGCTTGCCCAGCTTGCGACATTCAGATAAAAACCGTTTTTGTCTGGTCGCTCCACCATACGGATATTGATTCCGTATCCAGCCTGTCCGAAACCAGAATGATCGTATTTGCCCAGTTTGAAATCGGGATTGATGTTGAGACCGTCTTCCGTGAAAGGTTCCAGCTTCACATCATCAACATACAGCCTGTTATCCTGCGACGGATTCTCGAAACGCACTTTCACCTGTGTGGCGCCGGGAGCAGGATAGAAGACATCGGTATATGTTCTGAATTGATTGGACAGCACCGCCTTATGATAGGGAAACAAGATGTGCGGATTGCAGTATTTTTTCGTCTCCGATGAAAAAGCCAGTCCCCAGCCGGGCAGTTTCATTCCCTTGTTTCCCCGGTTAACATCGTAAAAAGCACTGTTCAACTGAGGATTCTCCTCCATGCAGTCCGGTCCGACAGAACGGGCGCGGAACGTCAGAATGTATTTTGTCTTCGGATCCAGCTTCACCGCTTTGAAAATCGCCGTGGATTTCGGACTGAGTTCCAAAATGCGTCCGCTTTCCCCCTCCGGTGCGTTCACCAGAGCGGCACCGCGCGAGATGCCCTCCAGCGAAGGAGACAGCTTTTCCGTTCCGTTGAAATTCTCGCTGAGCAGTGGTTCCGCGCAAAGGATTGCGGTTGTTGCGGCAAGGAGACTCAAAGTCATTTCTGTTTTCATCATCTTTCCCTTCTGTTTATGTTATGTTTCATGTTGTGTTCTCATTTCATACCGTGTCTGTCCGTCAGCAAGTCATTTCCATCCGGGCATCACCGCCGTCCTTACTCCGGAACTGTCGAAAGGCTTCGTATTGCTGATGTGGGCATGATACCAGATCAGGCTTCCGCGAATCTGTTCCGCATGACCGTCCGCCATCAGGTGTCCACCGCTCCCGTTATGCCAGTTCGCTGCATAGTCGATGCTCCAGTATTTTGTATAGGGCCCGGCGGCGGGTTTCGTCTTGATGTCCATCGCACTGTCTCCGAAGAGCATCTGCATGACCGGCAACTTGATCCGGGAATAAAGCTGCGCGGATGTTCCGTTGACAGAGTAAACATGAAACCAGTAATTAGCGCCGTATATATTGTCATTGTCAGGTTTTCCCTTCTTCCGCAAAATTCCGGTGGGGCAATACCACGCTTTTCCATAATCCGGGCGGGAGGAATACGGATTGTAATCGGAAGCCTGTCTGCCTCCGGCATATTCCACAATCAGACGGTTGGTATTGTCATTTTTCCCGGACATGTAGGGAATGAAATCCTTGTTGTCGTGCACATAGCCGACATAACCGACTCCGATTTGTTTCAGGTTACTCAGGCAGAGCGCACTTCTGCCTGCTTCCCGGGCCTTGCTCAACGCCGGCAGAAGTAATGCCCCCAGAATTGCGATGATCGCAATTACAATGAGTAATTCTATCATGGTAAATTCACTGACGACCATTCGGAGCTTTCTGCGGAACGCAAATGTTTTCCGAGCGGTAACTTTTTTCATATCATACCCCTTTGACTTATTTTCAAATTCGAAATCTCTTTTGCTACATCGTAGTAGCAATCTTCTCTTTAATTATAAACAAAATTCTAAAAAAAGCAATACCGGAAAATATTTTTTTCAATGATTTTTCTGATTTTTTTTCGGAGGTGCAGTCGATTCCCTTACAATCAGCCGCCGTTTCACGCGATAAATCATACGGGGAGCATCCGGATTCGCCATGCGGTGCAGAAGACATGCGACAAGACAGTCCGACAGAGAATCGTCCGCACGCTCTCCGAATGAGGTAAGGGTTGGAGTAACGACCTCGGTAAAAGGGATATTGTCGCATCCGGTCACACTCAAATCCTCGGGCAAATGATAACCGCGGCGCGTCATTTCCCGCATGAAATAAATCGCCAGCATATCGGTGGGCAGGACTATTGCCGTTGGACGTTCCTTCATCGCTTCATACCAGTCCGCCACCAGATTTGCAAGATTCGGAAGATTCGGGGGAGCCATGACGGAAAGAGAATCCAAGGTTCCCATCCATTGAGTTGAAAGCCCGCGCGCTTTCAACTCTTCGGCAAAATGCGCCGTCAATTTTCCGTAGCGAACCGGCAGTTGCACGGAATACGGATACGCAATCTTCCTGTGTCCAAGCTGGTACAGATGCTCAATCACCTGGGTGAAAATATCTTCCCCGTCAAAGTCAACCACATCAAACCGGGCGTCATCCGTAATCAGAGATACAACAGGAATCTTTATATCGTGTGGCATATGCTGTGGCTCGACGGTAATGATCCCCGATGGACAGCGGCACAAAATACTTTCTGTCGCCCTGATCTGCCCTTTGAAATCTTCCCAGAAAGCGAAAGTGGAGAGATACCCGTGTGCCTCCAGCAAAGGGGCAAGCGCTCCGGTCAAATAGCTGTAAATATTATTGACGGGAGCCGGCAGGAGAATGCCGACGGCAGAACTTTTACCTCTGCGCAGCTCCTGTGCAGCAAGATTTCTGCGATAACCGAGACGCCTCGCCGTGTCGATGATTTTCCGCGAAGTCTCCTCGCTGATCCGCCGTTGCCTACCCTGCCCGGAAAGCACCGCTGAAACTGCTGTCTGGCTGACGCCCGCAAGTGCCGCAATATCTTTTGTCGTAATCATCAGGAAACCCCGGGGATGGTGACACACTCATAAATCAACTTCCTACCGGACAAAAACTCATCACAAGACAAATGCCGCAATCTCATCCGGAACAACCGCCCCCCGCTTCCGATGCATGGGGACTTTTATATTAAGAAATAAACCATTGTTCCGGCTTTGTCAAGGGCAAAAAATATTTTTTTGATTTTTTATCCGTGAAAAAAGAAAAAACGCCCCCTGGAACTTCCCGGTCTGTTTTATCTTCAAACAAGAATCTTTTCCGAACCGACGATCACCTCATCCGCAATTGTCGCCAATTCAGCAAGCGTTCCCGGCAGCGCGGCAATACAATGCTCCCGATCCGGTGCAAGATCGGCAAGAGGAGTATTATAGAACCGGTCTCCGATCCGCTTCTTCTCACTGCTGAAAAGAGCTTCCGGATAACGCCACGGGGACCGGTCGCCGGAAGTGATTCTGGATGTCAACCATCTGCAATAACATTCGAACTCGGGGATATAACAACCATCGAACAGTTCATAGATGAAACTGCGGCAGTAACTGTTCTCCGCATTGCCTTTCAAAGTCGACTCAAAACCGGGATTGGTCCGGTAACTCTCCTGCATTCGAAGCAGGCTTGCATAAAGCGAAAAGTCCTCATGTGCGCCAAGAAGCATCTTTTCATTTCCGAGCAGTCTGCCGATCAGTTCCGCATATTTCAAAACCGAAGCGCCGTCCTCCTCTCCGTTCCGCCATGCCTCCATGCGCAAGGCAAGAACCCCGCACGCGAAATTAGACAGCCGGGAAACGGCACAGCGCGCAAGATCCATCCAGTCCCGTTTCGCATGGCGGTTCAGACCGGCATAATCCAGACAGCCAAGCATCCGGAAACACATCGGTGCAATCCGAATCGTTCCATTCAGTTCTTTTGTGATTGCTTCATGATTTTCCAACAGCAGTACATTCAGGTCAGTCATCGCGTATTCCAGAATCCGGAAAGAATAATCCACGTAAAGACAGCCTCTCACCGGCATCTGCTGGTTCTGCCGCCAGTAATTACTCCGGATCAACGGCAGCATGGTGCGCCATACTGGGGTCATCCGGGCGTATTCCCCCGCATTCCGATAGCGTTTCCGGCAGAAAACCTCCAGGAAATCCGAAATGCGGAAGTTCTCCGGATTCCAGCTGTTCGCCGCAAAATATTCCAGCATAAGGGTATCAGTATGGGAACTCTCCGGCCAGTAAACCATCCCCCTGCACATCGGGTCTTTCGCCGCAGCCGGAAGACGCCGTTCAATCACATTGTAATTGCCGCGCATTTCCGTATTCGCCTCGAATGCATGAAAAATGCCGAACGTCCACGGGAAATTGCCGACCAGATTCCAGTTCTGAAAATTATTCAGTTCATCGCAACTGTCGGAAGTATAATCAAGAATCATAGTGTTCCGCGGATTCAATTCACGGATAAGGCTGCGCACCTCCTCCGGCGTCCAGTAACATATGAAGTCCCATGTCGCAAGCATCAGAGGCGCGGAGGAATATCTGGAACGCAATTTCCCGATGATCCGGCGGTAAGTGTAGAGCTTCATCAGATGATTCCGCGCATGATCCCGGTAGCAGAGGCGTTCCGCAAGACCGATGGTATGAAACAATTCCGGCGAACCGTAATGTTCGATATGCGCTTCCGTCAGCTTGAAATAATCGTCGAGATGTTTTTGCTGACGGATATCCCAGACCAGTCCGGAAGGCTCTCCATACTGCGTCATGTTCGCCTGCGGCATGAATTCCGGTTTGACCGAGTCCAGAAACTCCTGCGGCGTCCGGCTGTACCAGTGGCTCATGGTTCCGGTATCCTCGGGGTGCATGAGATCCCGCTCACGGGCATACTGCAACAGCGCGGCGCGCAGTTTTCCCCGTTCTTCCAAAGACCAGAACTGCGTGCGGTCGTTGAAGGAGCGGGGGATGTCGGTGGGTGTGCTCCGGTCCGGATCGGGATAAGGCACTGTTTCCGGAAATGCCTTCTGGAAAATGTCGTCCATGCCGATGCGGAGCATGAAGAAATTCAAACGCTTTTTCACGATCCAGTCAATTTCGCGTTTCCAGTCCTCCAGATTCCAGTGTTCCGCCTGGAAACGATGGAGGCTGCGGTGCGCGAAATAACGTAGTCCCCGATATTCAAAACGAGGACTTTCCTTCACGGAAAAACCTGTCAGCGGCAGCTCATCCAGCTCCGGCACAAAATCCTCATCCCAGAACCAGGAACAGCCGCATCGTTCCAGATAATCGTAAACGCCGTAAAGCAGGGAACGCCCCCTGCCTCCCGCGATCAATAGAAGATTCCGGTTATTTTCATGAAGGCTCGTCAGCGAATAGTCATCGCTGTCATAACGAATACCGAGCGAATCCCCCTTCCCCGCCAGAAGAAGCTCCAGCACGAATGGATGTTCCGCATCATTGCCCAATACGATAAGGTCGCTTGTCTCATCGTCTACCGTAATGATCTCCGGTGTCCGCCCTGTGATTTTCCGTGAGTAACCGGCGAAAATTTCCGCCGCTGTCTGGTGAATTCCCATCGCTTCGGGAATCAGGATTTTGAACATGTTCAGTCGCCTCGCTTTTTGTTTCCAGTTGATTTGCAGACGTTCCTCTTACTCTGCATTTAATATTTCCGGTCTTTCGCCAAAAGCAATTCAGGAAGAAGATTTTCCCTTATTATGGGAAATTAAGTTCTTGAAAAACAGCGTTCAGGGAATATTGTAGACCAAAAAACAACAGGGAGAGATTATGCGGAAAAAAGATGAAGTGCCGGTTAAAGCCGTAAAAAAAGCTTTGGATCTGCTGTCCGTTCTCCTGTTTGACAGCCCGCAGGGAGCACGTCTGAAGACGCTTGCGCAGAAACAGGGACTCTCCGTCAAAACGGCTCATAATCTGCTGAAGACAATGGTATATTGCGGTTATGCGGAAAAAGACGGTTTCGGTCATTATACCGGCGGCTATCTGTGCAGGAAAATCGCCTACAGCAATCAGACGGCAACCTGCCGTTTTCAATCGTATGTAACCGATATTCTGCTGAAACATGTGAAAAAAATCAGGGAGGGTATGACCTACATTATTCTGGAAAACAATGTCTGGACCACTTTTGTGAACGTCGGCCCCGGGGGTGATATTTACCGTGTCGGCACAGATCCGGTCCGCAGATTTTATCTTTATGAAACAGCTACGGGACGAGTCATTTTTTCTTTTTCTCCGCCGGAACGACAACAGCTCCTCATGGAAGAAAACGGAATTCCGGAATTTTACTGGGAGGATTATGAAAATGATGTGAAACGAATCCGTAGACAGGGGTATTGCATTACGTTGCGCAAACGTTACCGGACTTACAGCTACAGTGTTCCGGTCTTTGCCCCCGGCGGAGAAATCGCCGGTGCGCTGGGAGTCTACACACTTCCCGAACATGCAAATGAAAAACAAGACCGGTTCATTCTCGCCCATTTGAAAAAAGCATCGGAAAGCATCACACAATATCTTATGGAGAATTGACTGTGAATAAATTCACTTCATATTCTGCAGGATACGCCGGAAATGAATCGGAATCATATCGTGGTGCAGACGAAAAAAGACGCGTAAAATCATTCATGGTATATGTATTTTTTTCGAAACGTCTTGAGCACGGTCAGCTCCAACTCCCAGTATCGGCAGAAGGGAAGATTGAATTGGAGTCTCGGTGACTTTATGTGTATGTCCCCGGTTCACCTCCATGGTAGAAACCGGCAATACAAAATCTTTAGTTGAAAGCGGATTCTCTGATCAGTCCGGTGATCGATTATATTCTTCAGCATTTTAATGAGAATATCTCATTGACGTTACTGGCCAGACAAGTAAAATGTTCTCCAGAATACCTGGGAAAAAAGTTCCGCAAATCCGTTGGACTCGGAGTTTCCGATTATTTGGCTTACGTCCGTATTGACAGGGCACGTTCCATGCTGGCGCAGGAATCATTGACACTTTCGGAAATTGCCTATCAGCTGGGATTCTGTGATCCTGCACATTTTTCCAAAACGTTTCAGAAGATTACCGGCGTATTGCCGAGCAATTTCCGCAGGCATGTGCGTTCCCGTTCTCCGATTGCCCGGAAAACAGTTCACTAGATCGCACCGTTGACGAAGGAGTGTTACAATATGCAATGGAGCGCGGAAGGGATAATTTCTGCGACTGCGCCGCAAAGGGATATGGACTTGAGAGTGAAATCAATTCCAGACTGCGGTGTCATACGATTCATCTACCGGAAAATCAAATAAAGACAGTTTTATTCCCGAACGGGAATAAAAAATGAGAACGGTCCTGATTTTAATGATTTTTATTCCCGAACGGGAATGGTAGTTTGAAAAATCCTTTTTCTATGCTATCTTATTCCCGAACGGGAATGATATTTAGGAATATTTTGAAGTGAGCAAAGAAAAACTACAATCGGCAGAAGCAATCGGAGCTTTGATTCGAACGACAAGAAAGGCTCAAGGGCTTTCTCAGGCTGAACTTGCTGGAGTTGCAAATACCGGGGTACGCTTTATTTCTGATTTGGAGAACGGCAAAGGAACAATTCAGCTCCGGAAGCTGCTGAATGTCCTGAATGCTTTAGGGTTGGGACTTTATATATTCAACCGTTGGGAAAATGAATGATGGATCAGCTTGATGTTTATCTGCATGATACAAAAGCAGGAGTCCTCATATCCGATAAGGGACGGATGGAGTTCTGTTACTCTCCTGCATATATAGAGAAGCCGGAAGCGGAGCCTCTTGCATTTTCTCTGCCAGTCCGTTCTGAACCATATCATGGAGATGCGATTACTCCATTTTTTTCCAATCTTCTGCCTGATGAAAGTGTACGAGTTCGAATTGCCGAAATCCTTGGTATATCTCCTGAAAACACATTTGGCCTTCTGAAAGAAATCGGTGAAGACTGTGCGGGGGCTGTCGCCTTTTTTCCGCCGGATAAAGCGCCGCATACACTTGCTGCACCAGTTTATCAAATTTTATCCGAGGATGAATCAGATGAAATTCTCCGTCATCTTGCAGAGCGTCCGCTGAATATCGGAGCCGAAGATTTTCATATTTCAGGAGCGGGTGCCCAGGATAAACTTGTTGCTGCCGTAGAGAATGGAAAAATCTTTTTACCGTTAAAGGGAACTCCATCCACGCATATTATCAAACCCGGCATAGAACGTTTTCCAGAGAGCGTATTCAATGAATTTTACTGTATGAGATTGGCGGCGGCATGTGGTTTGGAAACTGCACCTTGCGATATATTGACCATCAAAGGAATTCCATATTATATTACGGAACGTTATGACCGGGTCCGCAATGGAAAAATCTGGAGTCGACTTCATCAGGAGGACTTCTGCCAGTTATTGGGATATGATCCCAAGGTGAAATATGAATCTGAGGGTGGTCCCAAATTACTCCAGTGTTTTGAGCTTCTGCGTAAAATGGAGATGCCGGCAACAGACACGATTGCATTTCTGGACCGGATCATTTTTTGCTTCCTGATTGGCAATGGGGATGCCCATGCAAAGAATTTTTCTGTTGTTTACCGTGACAGAAAACCTCGACTTGCTCCAGCATACGATCTCTTATCTACAACCGTTTATCCGAATCTTGCTTCCCGCTTGGCTATGAAGATTGACGGAGAATATAATTTCCGTTGGATTACTACGGGAAAATTGATTCGTATGGGTGTCAAAGCCGGACTTTCGGAAAGAATGGTCAAAATGGAAATACAGAAAATCCGAAAGCGGCTGGATAAGATATTGCTTGCATTTACAGAAACAGTAGCAAAAGAGCATCCGGCTTCAATCTATCTGAAAATTCAAGCAGGTATTCAGGAACGTTTCAATCAGTTAATACTGGAATAATTCTGCTCAAGTATGAGACTTAGAATGCGGCGATGCAGATTCCTGCGAGCAGTATGGCGGTGATGATTCCGATCAGCAGAAAGAACAGGATCACTTTTCCTGTGTTGAACTTGCCGACATGCCGGATCAATCGGATCAGTCCCAGAGAACCGAATTGCACAATGATGAAAAAGCCGGCACCGCAGACCGCCCAGAGAAATTTTTTGTTGGAGAAATCCCGCCAGGTCGGAACTTGACCATATACCAATGAAACCAGAATCAGCATGACTCCGCCGATGGCGATCAGGAACAGAACTGCTTTCATCAGCGCGTAAAGTTTGAGCGAGATGGGATG
>ERZ779896.1860-NODE-1860-length-16138-cov-5.056084_pt1 | contig 16138 bp, 21 predicted proteins | sample MGYA00511067_ERZ779896 | MGnify/ENA primary metagenome ERZ779896 (study PRJEB29588, sample SAMEA2161597) | human gut metagenome | biome: human gut; feature: human-associated habitat; material: faeces | place: Denmark | collected 2008/2010 ... | reverse complement strand
GCATGAGTTTGTATGAGCGGGGTGCCTATTCTCCCAACGAGACCTTTGTGGGGCTCAAAAACTTCCAGCATCTGCTGAAAGATACCCAGTTCATCCGCTCCATGCAGAATATGATCCTGCTCGTGGTGGTGGTCACCATCGTCACCTTTGCGTTTGCACTGGTGTTTGCCGCCATCCTCACCCGCGAAAAGATCAAAGGCCAGAACTTTTTCCGCATCATCTTCTACATCCCCAACATCCTGTCGGTGGTCGTCATCTCCGGCATCTTCTCTGCCATCTATAAGCCGGAAAACGGCATGCTGAACAGCATCATCGGCCTGTTCCGCAACATGAGCGACCCCATCCTGTGGAAGGGCGAAAAACTGGTCATCCCCTCCATCATCATTGCCATGGTGTGGCAGGCCATCGGCTACTACATGGTCATGTACATGGCCTCTATGTCTGCCGTGCCCATCAGCCTGTACGAGAGCGCCAATCTGGACGGTGCCGGGCGGCTGACCCAGTTCTTCCAGATCACCATCCCCCTCATCTGGACGAATATCCGCACCACCCTCACCTTCTTTATCATCTCCACCATCAACATGGCCTTCCTCTTCGTCAAGGCCATGACCAGCGGCGGGCCCAACGGCGCATCGGATGTGGCGCTGAGCTATATGTACAGCCAGAAAGACGCTGGCCTGTATGGTTACAGTATGGCCATCGGCGTGGTAATCTTCCTGTTCTCGTTTGCCCTGTCCGCCTGTGTCAACAAGGTCACCAACCGCGATACGCTGGAATTTTAAGGAGGGAAGAAGATGCAGAATACCACCGAAAAATCTTCCCGCTCTGCGGAAGGTCTGTACAAGTTTTTCATCTATTTTGTGCTGGTTCTGCTGGCCGTTACCATCATCGTGCCGGTGGCATGGGTGTTCATGGCATCCATCAAGCAGAACGCCGAGTTCTACGGCAACCCGTGGGCACTGCCTGCCGGGTTCTACTGGCAGAACTTTGTCAACGCATGGAACGGGGCCAAGATGGGCGAATATATGCTCAATTCGGTCATCGTCACCGCGCTGGCGCTGGCACTGCTGCTGGTCGTTGCCCTGCCCGCCGCCTACTGCCTATCCCGCTTCCACTTCAAGGGCCGCAAGCTGCTGAACACTCTATTTATGGCAGGTCTGTTCATCAACGTCAACTACATCGTCGTACCCATCTTCCTGATGCTGCGGGACGGCGATGTCTGGCTGAAGAGCCACGTTGGCAGCGGCATTTTGCTGAATAACCTGTTCATTCTGGCCGTGGTCTATGCGGCAACGGCCCTGCCGTTTACGATCTATCTGCTGTCGGGCTATTTCGCCACTCTGCCGCACGACTTTGAGGAGGCGGCCTACATCGACGGTGCGAGCTATTTCTCCACCATGACCCGCATCATCTTCCCCATGGCAAAGCCCTCCATCATCACCATTATCCTGTTCAACTTCCTGTCCTTCTGGAACGAGTATATCATTTCCATGACCCTCATGAGTTCTACCAGCGCACCCCGCACCCTGCCGGTCGGCCTGCTGAACCTGATGCAGGCCCAGCAGAGTGCGGCGCAGTACGGCACCATGTATGCCGGTTTAGTGCTGGTGATGCTACCCACCCTGATCTTGTATATCTGCGTGCAGCGGCAGCTAACGCAGGGCATGACCGTGGGCGGTCTGAAAGGGTAAGGTGACAAACGATGAAAGCATTCTGGAAAAACAATCCTGCCCTGCGCATCGTGCTGATGATCGTGCTGTTTGTGCTGTCCATTGCACTGGTGGTCGCAGGCTGGAAAATGACCGGGCAGCTGGCTGGTCTTGGCATTATGCTCTTGGGCGTGGCGTTGCTGCTGGCAGTGCTGGCCATCTACAATGCGACCTATCAGGATTGAGGATAAGAGAGAGGTAAAGGAGAATCCCTATGGATGAAACAAGAAAGTCCGGGCGCGTGACCATCCCCACCGACTTGGACGTGGTGCCCGAAACGCTGGAAATTCTGAAAAAGTGGGGTGCAGACGCCATCCGCGACTGCGACGGCACCGACTTTCCGCAGCAGCTGAAGGATGCCGATGCAAAGATCTACTCCACCTATTATACCACCCGCAAGGATAACGCATGGGCCAAGGCGAACCCGGACGAGGTGCAGCAGTGCTACATCATGACCGGCTTTTACACCGCGCCCGGCGACACGGTCACCATCCCGCTGATGAAGGGCATCAGCCCGGAGCTGATGCAGGTGAACACCAACGACGACATCACCCGCTGGTGGGAGGTCATGGATCGAACCACCGGTCAGCCCGTGCCGCCGGAGCAGTGGAGCTACGCCGACGGCAGTGTGACCGTACAGGCCGTACCGTTCCATGAGTATACCGTCAGTTTTCTGGCTTACCTCATCTGGGACCCGGTGCATATGTACAACGCTACCACCAACGGCTGGACGAATTTTGAGCACCAGATCACCTTTGACGTGCGTCAGCCCAAGACCCACAAGTATTCCATGGAGCGCCTGCGCAAGTTCATTGCAGAGCACCCCTATGTTAACGTCATCCGATACACCACCTTCTTCCACCAGTTCACCCTGATCTTCGACGAGCTGAAGCGGGAGAAGTTCGTGGACTGGTATGGATACTCTGCTTCGGTCAGCCCTTATATCCTCAACCAGTTTGAGCAGGAAGTGGGCTACAAGTTCCGCCCGGAGTACATCATCGATCAGGGCTACTATAACAACCAGTACCGGGTGCCCAGCAAGGAATTCCGGGATTTTCAGGCCTTCCAGCGCCGCGAGGTGGCAAAGCTTGCCAAGGAGATGGTGGACATCACCCACGCGTGCGGGTGCGAAGCCATGATGTTCCTCGGCGATCACTGGATCGGCACCGAACCTTTCATGCCGGAGTTCAAGACCATCGGACTGGATGCCGTAGTGGGCAGCGTGGGCAACGGCTCCACCCTGCGCCTGATCTCTGACATTGAGGGCGTGAAGTACACCGAGGGCCGTTTCCTGCCGTACTTCTTCCCCGACACCTTCCACGAGGGCGGCGACCCGGTGCGGGAAGCCAAGGAGAACTGGGTTACAGCCCGCCGCGCTATCCTGCGCAAGCCCATCGACCGCATCGGCTATGGCGGCTATCTGAAACTGGCCTTGCAGTTCCCGGAGTTCGTGGACTACGTGGAGAGCGTCTGCAACGAGTTCCGCGAACTGTACGAGAACATCAAGGGCACCACACCCTACTGTGTCAAGCGAGTGGCCGTGCTGAACTGTTGGGGTAAAATGCGGGCTTGGGGCTGTCACATGGTGCATCACGCCCTCTATTACAAGCAGAACTATAGCTATGCCGGTGTCATTGAGATGCTGTCCGGTGCGCCCTTTGATGTGAAGTTTATCAGCTTTGAGGATATCAAGAACGACCCGCATCTGCTGGATTCGTTGGATGTCATTATCAATGTCGGCGATGCCGACACCGCACACACCGGCGGCATCTGGTGGGAAGACCCGGAGATCTCCTCCGCTATCCGCAAGTTCGTCTGGAACGGCGGCGGCTTTATCGGCGTGGGTGAGCCTTCCGGTCACCCGTATCAGGGTCACATTCTCCAGCTTGCCAGCGTGTTGGGAGTGGAAGAAGAAAACGGCTTCACCCTGAACTACGACAAGTACAACTGGGAAGAACACCCGGACCACTTCATCCTGAAAGACGCCGACCAGCCCATCGACTTTGGCGAAGGTAAGAAGAACATCTATGCGCTGGAAGGCACCGAGGTGCTGGTGCAGCGAAACAAAGAAGTGCAGATGGCGGCACACGACTTCGGCAAGGGTCGTGCCGTGTACATCAGCGGTGTGCCTTACAGTTTTGCCAACAGCCGCACCCTTTACCGCGCTATCCTGTGGAGTGCCCACAGCGAGGAGGAACTGCATACATGGTTCAGCTCCAATTATAATGTAGAAGTTCACGCCTACGTCAAGAACGGCAAGTATTGTGTGGTGAACAACACGTACGAGCCGCAGGACACCACCGTTTACACCACAGACGGCAGCAGCTTTGCTCTGCATCTGGATGCCAACGAGATCAAGTGGTATGAGATCTAAGTTCTCCTTTTCATAAACGAACACAACGGGCAGCTCTGTTATCAGAGCCGCCCGTTGTGTTTGCTGTATCTGCCGATAACTCAACCTGTGTCAATCGAACGCTGCAATGGAGATGGCTGGAAACGCAGAAATTCAGTAATGCGAGCGTAATAGACCTGCAGAAAAAAGAAACTGCCCGTGCGAGTATGCGTAAGATGGTGAAACACTTACTGAAAAAATTTAAGTATCCACCAGTGGAATATGATACGGCAATCAGCACGGTCATTAGCCAGTGTGAGATGTGAACTGACAACATGATAGTATGAATTGTATGAAATGTCGTTGATTTGTGCTTGACAATCGGATTTCTTTTCTGTAAAATAATTTTAGAAAATACTATTATTGAAAATAAGAAAGGCTGTTTTATGGGAAAGATGATCTTAGATGACCTCCGCAAGCGTCTGGAACGTCTGGACGAAGACGCCGATCTGATGATCGACAATAACAACCGCTATCAGATGGTGATTGTGGGCGGCAGTGCATTCATTTTGATGGGTAAGCTGACCCGCGCCACCCATGACATTGATGCCTTGAGTGTTCCGAAAGAACTATACAGTTTGCTCGGCAAGTACGACATCAACACCGATGTGGAAGCCTACATCGACAATTTCCCGTATAACTTCCAAGACCGGCTTCAGCCGCTACCCTTTGGTGGTACAAAGGTGCAGTTCTATACACCCAGTCTGGAGGACTTGGTGATTGCAAAGCTGTGCTCTTTCCGGGATACCGACAAGGCAGACGTAGAGAGCGAGGCTGTGCGGAATTCGTTGGATTGGGACTTGCTGAAACACCTTGCAACGGATGAAGATGAACTGAAAGCCAGCATCTTGAACGATTGGCGGTATCGGGATTTTTATATCCGTTATCAGGAGTATGTGGAGAGGTGGAGACCATGCGAAAGCTGACATTTGAGGGTTTCTTGAAGCAGTATGTGGCAGAGCTTTCCGGGGTGCAGACGGCTAGTATTCATAAGCTGGCAGATTGTCTGAGCGAGAATCCCCGCCTGAAAGAACCGCTGTTTCTCTATGCTTTGGCCTATGATAAAGTAGAACTGCTGCTCCGCTACACCGCGAACAGCACTGTTGCTGCGGAATATGAGCAGCTTTCCAACCGCTATTCACTGGCGCAAATGCTGCTGTTTCTGAAAAACCAGTCGCCGGAATTGCCGGAGGGCTACTGGAAAGTCTGGCGCAGTTATTGTTCAGTACGAGATTCTGCTCTTGCAGACAATGACACAAAAGATCTGATCCATCGCCGGGTATTGGAACTTCAACAGAAAAAGAAACTGACGAATTATCGCCTTTACACAGACTTGAAGTTGAATCCGGGCAATGTGAATGCATGGCTCAAACACAACGATTCCAGCAAAATGAGCCTTGACTGTGCACGGCAGATTTACAAGTATGCAAAAAGCTACCCGTCTGTTCGATAAGAAAAAGGAAGTGAGCCTATGACCGCCGTAATCTACGCCCGCTATTCATCGGATAATCAGCGCGAAGAATCCATCGAAGGACAGATTCGGGAATGCACCGCCTATGCGGAAAAGAACGGCATCACGGTCATCAAGCACTACATTGACCGTGCATTCTCTGCCAAAACGGACAACCGCCCGGAGTTCCAGCAGATGATCAAAGACAGCGGCAAGAAGCTGTTTGATGTTGTTCTCGTCTGGAAATTTGACCGCTTTGCCCGGAATCGTTTTGATAGCGCAAACTATAAGATGATTCTGAAAAAGAACGGCGTCCATCTGATTTCCGTCATGGAGCCCATTGCCGAGGGTTCACAGGGCATTCTGGTGGAAACCCTTCTGGAAGGCATGGCAGAATACTATTCCGCAGAGTTGTCCGAAAAGGTGATCCGTGGTCAAACTGAGAACGCTCTGAAAGGGAAGTGTACCGGCGGAACGGGAACGATCGGCTATAAAATCGACGAGGACAAGTTTTATCACCTTGATCCGCTGACTGCTCCGTTGGTGCTGGAAGCCTTTCAGAGGTATGACAACGGCGATAAGATGGTGGAGATCGTAAACTTCCTCAACGACAAGGGTGTCCGCAATATGCTGGGCGGAAAAATGACCCACAGCAGCGTGAACACCATGCTGAAGAACCGCCGGTACATTGGAGAACTGTCTTTCCGGGATATCGTTGTGCCGGATGCAATTCCGGTTATTGTTCCGAAAGACCTGTTTGACCGGGTGCAGAAGCGTTTGGATAAGAACAAGCGTGCCCCTGCCTGTGGCAAGGCAGACGAGGAATATCTGCTGACCACCAAGCTGTTCTGCGGCAAGTGCGGTGCGCTGATGTTTGGTGAAAGTGGAACCAGTGCAACCGGACGCACTTACTATTATTATAAATGCGCCAACGTCAAGCGGCGCAGGGGCTGCAACAAAAAGACCGTGCAGAAGGACTGGCTGGAAGATCTGGTCGTCCGGGAGACCATGAAGCTGATTCAGGACGATGCGGTGATCGACAAGATCGTTCAGCTCGTTATGGATGTCCAGAATCAGGAAAACACCACGATTCCGCTGCTGGAAAAGCAACTGCGAGAGGTTAACAAAAAGCTGGACAACTTGATGAAGGCAATCGAGGACGGCTTGTACACCCGGACAACGAAAGAGCGTCTGGAAGCGCTGGAAGCCCAGAAAGATGAACTGACTGCAAAAATCGCAGATGAAAAGTTGAAGAAGCCCAACTTCAATGAGGATTTCATCCGATTCTGGCTGATGAAATTTAGAAAGTTCGATATTTCGCAGAAAAAGCAGCGAAAAACGCTGATTGAAATTTTTGTAAATGCCATTTTCCTGTATGATGACCGGATGCTGATTACGTTCAATTACAAGGATGGCACCCAAACCGTCCGTTTTGAGGACACTTTGACCGCTGATTGCGGAGAAAAAAGTTTGCGTTTGCGAAGCAACGAAAGCCCCAGTGGGGCTTTTGAGCAACAGAACGGTCTTGCGCAAGCAAGATGGAGGGGCCGTGCCCCGACAAGTTCGGATTTGTCCAGCTCTGCTGGACCAAAAATCCAACGATTTCACGTTAGAAATCGTTGGATTTTTTTCGTTTGTGGGCTGACCTCATTTGGTTTTGACCACAATTTTGACCACAATGCGGGCGGTTTTATCTGGTCAAATTAGTGCCGTTCCTGCCTCCATTTTCATTTTATAAGCAAAACCTTCGCAGCCGCTTTTATTGAAACGAGTCCCATCAAAAACATGCGAGAACGTCTTGCTTTTTCTGAAGGACAGTGTTATAATGGTTAGAAACGACTAACGCTGGATGAATGAAAGTGGTGATATAGGATGAGCCTTCTATATAGTATATTAAAACCAATCGTAAAGACGGTGGTGAAGGGCAGTTCCCTTCACAAAGAGGAGTCCTATGAGGAGTTTAAGCAGGCATCCTATGACATCCAGCGAAAATTCAAGTTTTCTCTTCCGAAATTCAAGGAATTTGAGTTTCGGGACGAAATAATGGACGGATTTCACGTCATCGTGGGAAAAAAAGACCGGAACCAAGCCGGATTGCGCGGTTGTGTACTTCCCCGGCGGTGGATCGAGGCGATGGCAGCTTCCGTATAGGGGGTCTATCAGGAATTATATTGAGGGAACAGGAGCGGAGCTCTGGATACCGCTTTATCCGCTGCTGCCGGACTATGATCTTATGGACGAAACGGAGTTTACTATTCGACTGCATGAGAAGATGCTGAAAAGGTTTCCTGCGGAGAACATCGTCTGGCTTGGAATTTCCGGCGGCGCGGATGTCCTGATGCAGGCAGGACGGCACATGGTTAAAAAATATCCAGAGCTTCCCATGCCGGGACTGATGCTACCCGTTTCTGTGTCAGGACTATTGATGAGCGAGGATGCGAAAACGCGGATGAGAGGGATTGATTCCCGCGATCCGATCCTCCACTGGGATATGTTTGAGACGATGGTAAAGTATTATAACCCGAACGGAGATCTTCCGCAGTACATTCTCGGCAAGGCGGATGAGGACGATTACACAGGCTTCCCTAAAATCATCATGTACTTTGGCGGAGATGAGGTTTTTGCCAGAATCGCGCCGGATTATGAAAAATCCTTCATCCGCTGCGGGGTGAAGGATTATGAGATCAAAATAAAAGAGGGTATGCCGCACGCTTATCCAATGTTCACGTTCCTGAAAGAAGGGCGCGAGGGCGAGAGGGAGATTATAGCGGACATCAATCGCTATTTTGAAAGTTGCTAACGGAGAAATTACAGTGAGTACATATAACGACATAGAGGTCGGCAAAGTGATCTCTACTCTAAAGGTCATTATCGACCGCGTCTATGTAATCGGCGATGGAGAAGAGCATAAGGTCAATGTATTCCTGAAGGGTGAAGACTTCGAATATGCCGAACCAATGTAGACCACTGTTTTCAGAAGGCTGGCTTTGATAAAAAGCGGCTGTTCTATACGCAAGGAGATTACGGCCTGTTCCAATGCAGTGAGCCGTGCTGTCAGGAGACTTTCGATAACGAAGCCGTGATCCGTGAAATGGTCAAGCGGCAGGAAAATATGAAAATACCATCTGAACTTCTGCCGGTCTGCCCTCACTGTGGCAAGCCTATGACCATGAATCTCCGCTGCGATGATACCTTTGTGGAAGACGAAGGCTGGCACAGAGCAGCGGAGCGGTATGAGAACTTTCTCCGCACCAGAAGTGGGCAGAGCATTCTCTTTCTGGAACTGGGTGTAGGCTACAATACGCCGGTCATCATCAAGTACCCCTTCTGGCAGATGACGGCGAAGAACTCCCATGCCACTTATGCCTGTATCAATCAAGGGCAAGCAGTTTGTCCGCAGGAGATAGATCGGCAGGCGATCTGCATTGATGCAGATATTGGAACCACACTGAGCATTATAGTGGGAGAGTGAATAGCAGAGAGGTGTTCCATGCTCCGTCACGATAAATGCACCCCCCTAAATTGAGAACTGCACCCCCCTCTGAACCGAAGTTGCACCCCCTTTAAGGTTTTCTATCAAAATTACGGTCTTTGCCAAACAAAAATAATCCGAACTTGTCTCCGATAGGAGATGGGTTCGGATTATTTGTTTTATGGGGAAAATCTAACAAAGTCGTGGATTTTGGACATGGGCTCGTTCAACCCACTTCGAGATTGTTTGTCCTGATAGAGAACAGTACACTTTCGCAATAGGATGGATTTTTTCGATTTTTTGCACACACTCAAAGTTCAATCCTCATGGGAGTCACCGTCATTCTCCGCGTTTCTGAAATTCAAAGCGGCGACCAGACAGCCGAATGCGCCCGACCAGATCAGCCCGGCATAGATCCACGATTGGGCAAATCCGAAAAGGGTGCCCGCAATCAGCAGCAGAGCCGCTGCGGTCAATAACAAGCGCACGGATGATTTTTTCATGCTCAGCAGCTCCTTTCGGTGCGAAGATAATATTCTACTCGGTGCACGTCCTCTGGATGTACGGAAACATACCACAGGGAGCGTGACGCTGCACAGGAAGGCATCGGTGCATTCAGCGGCACCGGGAGCAGTGCAGCCCGCACTTTATACGGAATATGGTTTTCAACCATGAAGAAGCGCAGCTGTTCCAGCCGCTCGATGGAGTACAGCGTATCAAATTCGATCCATTTTTCTCTTTTCGGAAAAAGAGCTTTCAAAAAGTTCATAAAAGTATCCTTTCTCAAAGCAAAAGACGCAGGGCAGCTTGATTTTTTCAAGTTCTGCTCTGCGTCTTTGCGTCTGGCATATCGTATTATTGTGTCAGGGTCAGGTTCAAAAAACTTTGCACCGCTTAAAATGTATCCCTGAACGGCATTGTGATCTTCTTTCCAAAAGCATGGGCTGATTTTTCAAAATCCAGTTGTCTAAAAACTGCAGCTGTTCTTTCGTATGAAACCAATGCTCTCCGCTAGGCATAACGGTCAGCTCTGCATTGATTTTTTCCGCAAAGGCCTTTATGGTTTCCTTGGAGGTCAGATTGTCATTTTCCCCATACAAAATGCACGTAGGGATTTTCCATGAAATCGGATGCTCCCGGACATAGCAGAGATATTTCCACGACAGCGTTTCGCCAAATGTTGTGGGAATTTCCAGTTTCTCTGCAAGTTCGGATTCGGAGACGCCAGCCCATTGCATCATGTTGCAAATCAGCTGTTCCATATCGACCACTGGAGAAATAAAATAAGCGGTATCCACCAATTTTTCATCCAGTGAGGACAAAGAGAAAAACGCACCAATGCTGTTTGCTACTAGTGTGAGCTTCTCGCAGCGTTTCCGCAGTGCCGCAAAAAATCCGGGAAATTCCTCCGTGGCTTCCCATGGAGCTTGTGCGCGGTAGTCGAAACCAATGACTTCACAGTCAGAGAATAGGGTTTTATAATGCTCGGCCTCTTGCGCCGAACCGCCCTTTCCGTGAACGTATACAACAATCTCTTTCATACAAAACCCTCCGAAATAAAAAATGCAGTACACCCCAATTCCATGGGCTGCACTGCGTCTAAGCATCTGGCGTCTTGCTTGATTCCATTATTCTGCTGCCAATTTCAAAAATTTCTTGTCCGACTGGATGCCCTGCGTCACAAATTTTCCGTCCCGGAACAGTGCGTAGGTGGTGACAGGTGCAGGCAGGTTCCGCGCGGTTTCTTTGTCGGTGATATGAACCACCTTGAGCGGAATGTTGTGTGCCTGCGCCGTTTCCTGCACTTTCGGCACCCAGTAAGCTGTAAAGGGGCATTGATCGGTGTAGTAAAGCACAAAACCGTCCTCGTCCATCTTGGGGTGCTTTGCGCAGGATTTGAACTTCGGCAGTTCGGCATCCGGCATAAGCGGCAGAGCCATCAGGTTGATGCCGCAGTCTGAAACATCCGCAGATACAAAGCCCTGATGTGCCAGAAATTTCGGGTCTGCCAGAAACTCCCGCTTTCGCCCCTCGGCGGACAGGATGCACAGTCCTTTCCGGCCCTGTGCCTTGGCGTCCCGAATACACTCTGCGAGCAGATCATTCGAATATCCGTGGCCCTTCATGGAGCCGGAGACCCACAGGCAGTCGATGTACAGCCAGCCGTCTGCTTCAATGGGCACCCAAGCATTTTCTGCCGGGATGTATTCGATAAAGCACTTGCCGCGCTCTGCGCTGCGATAGAAAACAAGCCCGTCCTCAAACCGCTGCTTGAGCCATTCTTTTTTGGCAAGGCTCTGTTTGCCGGACATGGCACAGCAGATGTGCTCCTTGTCGATGTTTTCTTTCGTGATGCGGATATATTCCATCGAAGCGTCCTCCCAACTTTATGCCTTTTCCGGCACTGTTTCTTCCATTTTTCCGTCTTTGAAGCGAATCACGCAGGTATATTTGCATTTGGGGCAGAACAGCGGAAAATCTTCCAGCACAGTATGCTCCCGAATCATCGTGCGCGTTTTGCTGCCGCATTTCGGGCAGTGGATCCAATCCGTTTTAGCCATTTGCGGCGTCCTCCTTGTTGCGTTCTTCCAGCTTTCTCTGCCGGATCTGTTCATTCAGCTGCGTGGCGGTGTAGAAGCTCTGCCCGAAGTCGATCAGATGCCACAGAATCTTCGCGGCCAGAATAAACGAGCCGTAGATCACGCCATCCAGCGCATTGTACCAAAAGCCCCACCTGTGGGCGAGTGGAAGCAGTATCGCTTCCAGGAAAGCCGCGTGCAGGATGGTGCGGAACCACCATGCCCGGTTTGTCAGTTCTTCGCTGGAAGCATATACGATGAGCGTGGCCATGCTCACCAGCGTCAGCAGGATGCAGCGGCCAAAAAAGCGGACGACCGGCAGCTCACTGGTGGGGTTGAACAGCAGGCACATGAAAAAGGTGCTGAGCATGACAAGGCCGTAGACAAACACAAACCGATGCAGCCAGAATTCGATTTTTTTCATACGCTCCTCCTTATCGCCCCAGCAGCCGTTTCAGGGCACTGACATATTGCCGGGAAATCATGACCTTTTCGCCGTTGTCCAGCACCGCTTCAAAGCGGCCGGAAAGGGAAGGGAGAATAAAATCAATTTTTCCGGCATTCAAAATCATGGACTTGCTGCATCGGAACAACATCGTGCCGATGCACAGCGCTTCAAATTCATAGAGCTTCTGTTTGCAGGAGAACACTTCTTTCTGGCAGTACAGAAACGAGTTTCCCTCTACCACTTCAAAATAGTAGATGTCACCGAGCTTCAAGCGGCACATCTTTCCATCCAGAACGCCATTCACCGTGATCTGCCCTGCAGCAATGTTCTGCACCTCACTGACCCACGGTTCTTCGGGGTCGTGGCAGCGGATCAGCACTTCTTCTGGCGTTTCGGTCGTGACTTGTTCAACGGTCAATTTCATGTCGTCCCTCCTCCCTCTGAAAATACTATAGCATAGAAAGCCCGGATGCACCATGATGGGAGCGGTAAGCTGTAAAAATCAGGGGGTAAGCTGCAAAATGCCGTGCTGTCAATGGAGCTTTCCAAAGGCAGCACGGCATTTTTAGAACTTGATTTTAATGGCAGTTTCTTTTGAGAAAGCATTTCCGCGGCGGTCGATCATTCACCGGATCCCATGTGCCGCATCCGCTCCATCAGCCGGAGCTGTTCCAGAAACTTTTTCTCTTTGAGGATGGCAAGTCCCTGCTCCTCATCGCCCAAAATCAACAGATTGTCGCCCGGCTGGATGTCAAAAATTTTCCGCGCATTGGCAGGGATAACGATCTGCCCTTTGTCGCCCACCTTTACCATGCCGAAAACGTGTTTGCCTTTGGGCGGCACTTCCAACCCCATGTTTTCCCGGTCGGTTTTCTCGTAGTTCACCAGATCATCCATGGAAACGCCGAAAATATCCGCCAGCTGTTTGCACCGTTCGATGTCCGGCAGCGATTCCCCGGTCTCATATTTTGAAAGGGTCTGGCGGGTCACGCCGATCTTTTCGGCCAATTCGTCCTGCGAAAGGCCGTTTGCCCTGCGGAGCGAGATGAGATTATCCTTGAACACGTTCTTTCTCCTTTCGCAGCCCGAGAACGCACCAGCGCAGAACGGGGATCCGGCTGATCAGTGCATTCAGCAGGTACGCGCCTGCAAAGGCACCGATGCCCACGAGCAGGTAGACCAGCACTTCCGGGGCGTTCGGGGCGTGCTCGCGCAGTCCGCACGCGATCACTGCAACGGGCAGGTAATGGAAGATGTAGAGCCCCCACGACTGGCTTGCCATCCAGCGGGTGAAGCCGTTTGCGGTGTCGGCATAGTGTTTCATGGTCGTGAGAATGCCTAGGATGGCAAACCAGCAGTAGGCGCAGGCATGGATATTGTTCAGCACGGGCGCAACGGCGTAGTTCTCGCCCAAATAGCGCAGGGTGTACGAGATGCCAAGCACAGCCGCCGCTAAATCAAACATCCACCACCACTTGCACAGCCGCTCCATGACTTCATCGTGGGAGAACAGGAAATACCCGGCGAAGAAGCTGAACCCGTAGATGCCGAACCGATATACCGTAACGACGGGGGTGTTCAGCACCTGCGCAGAGCCATAAACAACGATCACCAGCAGTGCGATGCTCCAGACCGGTGCCTTGGAACAGAAGTTCCAGAACCGGTCTTTTTCCATTTTCCGCACGGCCAGCAAGAGCACAGAGAACAGCCAGAGCATCTGGATGTACCACAGCGGCCCCACGCCGGACAGCACCGCAATCAGATACAGCACCGGCTTCGGGATGGCGGAAAAGTCCACGCCGCCGCCAATTTTTACGTTGTAAAGGCCGAGGATCCACTGGAACACGAACAAGCCGATCGTGGATGGGACCAGCAGCTTGCGCGTTTTGTCCTTCAAAAACTGCTTCGTGGTGTGGCTTTGCAGGCAGTACCGCGCGCTCATGCCCGACACAACGAACAGCAGTGCCATGAACCAGGGGTAGACCAGATACAGGAAACCATCCTGGAACTGATGCTCCCGAAACGGTCCGATGACGCCAAAGGGCTGCACGCCGTTGAACATGTAGATCACATGGTAGATCACCACAAGGACGACAGTCGCCCAGCGGATGTTATCCAGATAGGGTTTTCGCGAGGAACTCATATCATTCCCACCTTTGCAATGATTTTTAACATAGTATAGCACGAAATCAATAAATACGCGACCAACTTTTCTTGGCGGAAATTCGGCTTTCTTGTTAAAAATCGTTGCGGCGGACCGGGCGGGGACTCAGCCCTCGTGCAAGGCGGTGCGGATGTTCGCCAGCACCTTCTGGCTCAGCAGCACAAAGGCCTGTTTGGTGCGGCCTGCGGAGACATTCGCGCAGTGGACGTTCTCTTTTTCAAAGAACCCCTCGCTGACAGGCCCGGCGGCGGCGCGGGTGTCGCAGAAGAAGTGGGTGCCCGGCAGGGTGAGCCAATCTTCCAGTGCTGCAGAATCAAAGCCCGGGCCGATGGAGGTGTTGAACAACACTTTGCCTGCGCCCAGCTGGGCGAACTCCTCACGGCCCAGCAGCAGCACGTTCTTGTTCAGGCAGGTGAACACCACTTCGCTCTCGGCCAGCAGCTGGGCCAGCGGCTTGTAGGCCATGCCGGCAGCTTCGGCGTCCGGCTTGCGGCTGCGGCTGTAATAATGGGCTTCGCCCGTTTCGAGGGTCTTTTCCCATGCTTCGGGGTTCATCCACGCCAGCATGAGAACATCAAGGGTTTCCGCATCCTGCGCGACGGCGGCGATGAGGCCCCCAGATTTGCTGAAGTCCGGCGCAAAGGCAAGTGACGATTCCATGAAGTCTCCTTGTGCGTATGTTTTTCAAACGCAAAACGCCACGGACTCCGAGGAGGCCGTGGCGCTTACGTACGCTTGCATTAATGAAGCAGGTCGCAATCGTTGAGTATCTTGGTCAGCTTTTCAAGGTTGTCCGGCATAAGCGGAACCATAGGCAGACGGAACTCGAGATCAAGGCCGCGCATCATGCACACGGCGGTCTTGACCGGGATCGGGTTGGTTTCAAGGAACATGGCCCGGTTGATGGGCATGAGCTTGAAGTGCAGGCGTCTGGCTTCGTCCATATCCCCGGCGAGGGTGGCCTTGCAGAGGTCGGCCATCAGTTTGGGAGCGACGTTCGCGGTCACGGAGATGACGCCGCAGCCGCCCACGGCGATGTGGGGCAGCACGGTGAAGTCGTCGCCGGAGAGGATCTGGAAACCTTCGGGGCACTGTTCCACGAGGTCGGATACATGGATGAGATCCGCGGTGGCTTCCTTGATGCCCACGACATCGGGCACGTCACGGGCGATGCGGGCCACGGTGGGGGGCAGCATGTTGCAGCCGGTGCGGCCGGGCACGTTGTACAGGATGACGGGCATGGACACTTCGGAGCAGATGGTCTTGAAGTGCTGATACAGGCCTTCCTGCGTGGGCTTGTTGTAATAGGGGGTGATGTTCAGGGCGGCGTCCGCGCCGACATTTTTGGCGAACTGGGTCAGAGGGATGGCTTCGCGGGTGTTGTTGGAGCCCGCGCCGGCGATGACGGGAACGCGTTTGTTGACCTGCTCGACGCAGATGCGGATAGCGGCTTCATGTTCGTCGTGGGTCATCGTGGCGGATTCGCCGGTGGTGCCGCAGGGCACGAGGCCGTCGATGCCCTGTTCGATCTGCCATTCGATGAATTCACGGTAAGCTTCCTCATCGATCTTGCCGTTCTTGAACGGCGTCACCAGTGCGGTGAAAGCTCCGTGGAAACGTCCGGTAGTCATAACAATCCCCTTTCGGTACGGTGATGGGTCTGAACGTATCGTAAAGCACGGAGGCAGTAAAGCGGACGGCGGCAAAAAGCGCCGTTCCGGGTTCCGTGCGCCCAACAGTCTTGTTTTACAGTTTTTCCGCACAGCCGCCGTTTCAATGGGCGTTCGCACTCTCGAAACGGCCTTCCGAGCGGCCTCCCCACGGTTGAAAAGAGGGGAGGGAGAGGTGGTGTGTCTTGAGAAGGGAGGGAACCCGTTCGCGGAAGGGTTCCCTCTCCCAACATTTTTACAACAACAGCATTTCG
>ERZ779896.1854-NODE-1854-length-16160-cov-6.340453_pt1 | contig 16160 bp, 14 predicted proteins | sample MGYA00511067_ERZ779896 | MGnify/ENA primary metagenome ERZ779896 (study PRJEB29588, sample SAMEA2161597) | human gut metagenome | biome: human gut; feature: human-associated habitat; material: faeces | place: Denmark | collected 2008/2010 ... | reverse complement strand
CGGCCGCGTAACGAGCCGCCCCCTGCCCTTATTATATTTGCCGCCATAAAAACGCGCGCCAATGTGCCGCCCGTTAATAAAATCCCGTCCCCAAACGCCTGAATTTATGCAAAATTAATAAACAGATATTGACTTTTAAATTTTGGTATGCCATAATATAAACGGTGAATTATATAACGCTAAGGGAGGAGGGATACCAATGTGGCTTTAAGCGCCCAATGAGGCGCCCAATAATCAGAAGCCGCAGCCAAACGCTTGAATTTATGACTTGATATTAAAAGGCATCGGCTGTTAATGTCGCCGTAGGACAAAAAAGAAAAAAGGAGGTTAATACTAATGAAAAAGACGTTTGCACTTCTGCTCGCTTTGTCGTTTGCATTAATTATCCCGGTTTTCAGTTCTGCCCAGCCCGAAACACAGTCTGCGCCCGTAATTGCGCGGGCGGCCACCCATTTCACCTGCGGAGAAATGCAGACGGGCTCATTTGGTTCTTTCCCCGAAACACATTCCTACACCGTTTACCTTCAGGGCAATAAGGGCGTGGCCTTTATGGCCTACGGCGCGGCCATATCCTATATGAAGGTTTACGCGCCTAATGGCAGCCTTGTAGGCACTATACTTCCCGTAACCTATACCGCCACGCTTTACGGTGTGCTTACCACGCCCGGTCAGAACGGCAATTATACCATACAGGTATACGGCTGCTGCGGAACGTATTACGTTAACTGCCTTACCGGCCAGGGTAAAACGTCCAATACCAATACGGCGTATAATCGGTCTAAGGCGGCAAGCTATGCCAGGACTTATGCAATGAGCTATAATCCCAATTATCCTAACTATGGCTATCCAAACGGCAATGGAGACTGCACCAATTTTGTCTCCCAATGCGTCTATGACGGGGGTATGCCCATGCGGATAGGCAGCACCGACGCGTACTGGTATTATAACAGCAGCGGGCGTTCTCCCTCCTGGGCAGGCGCGGATTATTTTATGCGCCATTGGACAAAGGTGCGTTCCAGCAGCTATTATGGGCGGGCCTATGAGGTGCGTATATATACTAAGGATTATATAATGAACAATAAAGCGACCTTTGGGAGTTTTTTAAGCATAGGGGATATAGTCCAGGTTCTTAATGAAACTGATTCCAAAGCCTCGCATAGTATTATAGTTTCTGAAAAAACTAATAACACTACTATAAACTATTGTGCTCACTCAAATAATGCTCTAAATCAAAATATTTTTAATTTTATTGATGGCCAGCCTGAAACGAGATGGATAGTTGCTATAAAGATACGAAATTAGTAATATTATAGGAAAGGAGAAAAGGATAATGAAGAAGAAGCAGGTTATAGCTATAGCGGCGGTACTGGCCGTTGTGCTGCTTACTAGTACTGCGGTATACGCCATGGGGAATTTCGGTTTGGAAAATCCCCCGGCTAATGCTCCGGTTGAAACGCCTATTAATACGGCTGCGGCCGGAGAGATAGAGGCAGTCCGGACTCTTACCGCGGCGCAGGTGGATATATCGGAATTTTCTGTTCCCTTAGGCACAAAGGCGGAGCAGATATTGAGGAATACTCTTACCAAGAAGCAGATGACCGAGCGTGAGATAAATTATTATAATAGTATGCCTGATTCAATAAAGCAGCTTACCTATGAGGAGGCGCGCGCAAAGCAGGCTGAATTACAGGCTGAATGGGATGCAATTCAGAATGATTTAAGGCCCTGGGACGAGTATACTGAAGCTGAAAAGACGCACATAGGCGAAGTTTCAAGTTTGCTTTTTCGGTATAAAGATTACGCGGACTCAATAGCGACAGGGATGGAATTGGCTAAGACGATACATGGTATACTGTATGAGGAAATGAGCGCAGCTTTGTATGAGGCTAATCGTGATATTATGATAAATGCAGAAGCAGGATATACTTCAAGATTTGCAGTAACCAAAAAAGCTCTGTCTGAATTTTATCTGTTAGTATTGGAGGATCTTGAGACGGAGTTTGCTGCTCCTGAAGTTGATGGAAACCAACTGGCAGATGAATTAAGATTAATGGAAGAATATCAGCATTTGCAGTTCAGAGGGAATTTGGAGCAAATCAGTCCCGAGCTAATGGCTGAATATACTCAGCGGTATCAGTCTGGGGAGAGCATAGAGTCCATATTGGGCTGAAGGGCTTAAGTCGAATAGGGTTCTGAAAAAGGGAGGGGCGGAGGCCCCTCCCTTTATTATTTGTCAAAGCGCATACGTTTAGGTGTGGGAGTAATTTGCATCGCAGAGATATATGCTGCATTTGGTATCAGGATTTTTGCAAAGCGCGTAGACGGTAATTGAGCGGCTCTGAATTTTGGGAGGGAGATGCAGATAATAAGTATAGCAGCTTGAAGCGGCTGTTACGGGCGATTCCCAATGATTGACGGGGAAGGAGGGAGCGCGGTCGTCAAAGCCTATGTATTGGCCGTCTGAAAATGCGGCGCAATATACCTCTTCAGCGCCATGCATTTCTTCAACTGCTGCGGCAAGATAGCTGCCCGGCTTAAAGTCTGGAAGGGTTAAAATGATTTTCTGAGCGTATTTAAAGTCTGTGCGTGAATAATGCGCCAGCATATTGTTTGCGCTTGGAGCTTCGGGTTCCACGAGCCGGCCGTTCTTTATAATACGCACAGCATATATTCTGTCCATGGGATCAGCTAGCCTGAAATAACGCAGGGAGCCGTTTATGCCGTAGCTTGCCCGCCTTAGCCTGCCGCAGCATTGCTTTATGTTATGCACGGTATGCATTACGACAGGGGCGTAAAAGGTCTCTTCTAGAGTGATAATATTTTCAAGCTGTCCGCTTTGCCAGTTTTCAAGGTCAAGCGAATAATCGCATAATTTGGGCGCAGCTTGAGCGGGCACTTCGTATATCGGAGCCGCAGCTTCAAAATAATCAATTTCTATTGAATCGGCTTCCAGAATATTTTTTAAATCTATTCTAAGGCAGCCGCCATGCAGCCGCGTGCCGTAATAGCGGGAAAGCGCATCGAAAAAGGTGTCATGGCGCCCGTCAAAGAGGGCGCTTGATTCGCAGCCTCTGGCCATATATGTCGCTTGGCCGAAAAAAGCGGTACGAGCGTTTCTGACGGCAGGAAATGCGCTTTCACCTGCCATGGCGGCCGACTGCGCTTCCAGACTGTCCGAGCTGGCTCTGAAGCAGGTGGCTTCATATAGCGCCTGCGCATTATCAGGGTACGGGCAGTCAGCTAAAGCACCCAAGAATACTGGAGCCTTTAACGTATCGTCTTTAGACGGCGGTGATTTTAAAGCGATTTTTCTTGCCGCACCGGCGAAAGCTATGGGGGAGCCGTCCGATTGTACCAGCTTAAGCTTCATTCTTGAACGGGGACCATTAATCAATATGCAGTCTTCTTCATGTTTAAGTTCAGAGGTATGCTCATCGGCCGCATTGGAAACAGTTCCATTAAAGGAAACAGTATCTAGCGGGAAATCATATATAACCTGATATTTACAATTAGTAAGCATTAAATACTCGGAATTAAAGCGTTCCTTTTCCACTATGGCCGCTAAAAATGAGCGGAAGGGAGGGATTTTTAAGCTTACCTGTTCCCCGTAAGGGAATAAGCCTACAAATTCTTCATACGGGTGATGTATAATTACAGCTGCTTCCGCGCAGTTCGCCAGTCCTATTTCTTCGTCCAGCTTAATATTAATGGTCATTTCTTCCCATGTTAGATTTCTCAGGGTTATTAAACGGGTGCGGCCGTCTCCCCTTGAAACGGGAAACATTCCGTAGCTTTTAGGTAAAAGCATTCCGCTGGTGAGAAGCTGAGCATATCTGGCCTGTAAAACGTATATGCGCGCCAGCTTTGCCTGCTCCTCATCCTTAAGCAACCAGGGATTACCATATATTTCGGGCGCAAGTATGAGCGCGCGGCTGAATGCCTGCAATATAAGCTCGTCCTCAAAAAAATCCAGACAGGAAGAGAGGCATACGCCGTGGTCCTCGCTTAACCTATCTAAATCGGGAGTTAGGCCCCTTGAAAGAGCTCCTGCCCTGTGGTGGGGGGCGGGATAAGAGTTGGACATCCATACGTCTATATAGGTTTCAGCGCCTTCCCAAAGGGTAGTGGTGGCGTAAAGCTCGGCTGGTCCAAGGTTGTTGCGGTGATTTAAAAGAATTAAATCAGGGCAGTAGCTGCGGCATTCGCGTATCATTTGGGCGAAAACCGGCTGTTTTTCCTCGCGCAGCCAGTCACATACTGCGTCCACTTTAAATTCCATAAAATTATAATCCCGGCAAAGACTTATTATAAGCTCCCGTCGGGCTTTCTCTTCTTCGGGCGTATTTCCAAAGCCGTCCGCGCCGCACCATACGCCCAGTCTTATGCCCGTTTCTGCGGCTGCGCGGGCTATAGGGCCGTAGCCCTCAGGAAATTGCTTTTGAAGCTTTTCCTTATTCTTGGCGGCGTAGGTGCCGTTAGAGCCGTCCAGGTTGCCGGCGTCCCAGGCGTATAGCTTTATTTGCATACCGTACTCATTCTTAAGCCATTTAAAATAGGCAAGATTAATTAAGGTTTGAGTCTGAGTAGCGCCTTCGTTGGTATTGTTGAGCCAGGAAAAATATTGTGGTATGGACGGAGTAGCTTGGTCTGCTCCGCTGGTTTGCTTGTTTTTAGCGTCCATATTTGCCTCCTTTCTTCGTTAGCCTTTTACGGCCGGCGCGCGGATTCCATTTATTGCAATATTACGGCGCACGTTAGCTTATAAAGCGGCTTCGGGCCTAAAAGGCCGCAGGCCGGAGCTTTTCCGGTTACTGCGGCCGTTTATGCCCAACGCTGGGATTTTGCTTTTTACTCAGGCGAATAATAAAATATTTTCAGCCCTTGTCCTCCTCGCGTATCTGCACGCGGCGTATCTTGCCGCTTATGGTCTTTGGCAGCTCTTCTACAAATTCTATTACGCGCGGATACTTATACGGAGCGGTGGTATGCTTTACATGCTCCTGCAATTCCTTTATAAGCTCGTCGCTGGGAGCATAGCCCTTTGAAAGCACTACGGTGGCTTTAACAATCTGGCCCCGTATGGGGTGAGGCATGCCCGTTATGGCGCATTCCAGCACGGCTGGGTGCTCAAGGAGCGCGCTTTCCACCTCAAACGGCCCTATGCGGTAGCCCGAGCTTTTTATAACGTCGTCCGTCCTTCCTACAAACCAGTAATAGCCATGCTCGTCTCTCCAGGCGGTGTCGCCCGTGTGATAATAGCCGTCGTGCCAGGCAGAATTGGTCAGAGCCTCGTCCCGGTAATAGCCCAGGAACATGCCTACCGGCTTATGCTCTCTGTCGGCGCGTATGGTGATTTCTCCCACGTCTCCGTCGGGTACCTGCTGCCCGTTTTCATCCAGAAGGGTTATTTCATAGCCGGGAGTGGGACGTCCCATAGAGCCGGGGCATACCTTCATGCCCGGATAGGTGGCCAGGGTAAGGGTGGTTTCGGTCTGGCCATAGCCCTCGCGCAGCGTTATGCCGGTAAATTCGCGGAACTTATCCATTATTTCAGGGTTTAACGGCTCGCCTGCATTAGTGCATTCCTTAAGAGAAGAAAGGTCATATTTGGACATATCCTCCTTGACCAGAAAGCGATAAATAGTCGGAGGCGCGCAGAAGGTGGTTATCTTATAATCCTGCATTATCTTTAAAAGGTCGCATGGAACGAATTTATCAAAATCATATACCATTATGCAGGTTTCAGCCAGCCATTGTCCATAGAGCTTGCCCCAGGCAGCCTTGCCCCAGCCGGTATCAGATACTGTCAGGTGTATGCCGTCCGGGTCCACTTTGTGCCAGAAGGCCGCCGTAGTTATATGGGCCAGCGCGTAAAGGTAATCGTGCGCTACCATTTTGGGCATGCCGGTGGTGCCCGAGGTGAAGTAGATTAGCATTATGTCGCTGTTTTTGGTAGCCGCTTCGCCCGTAGGACGGGTAAATTGGTCGCTGGCCGCGTTTACGCCCTTATGAAAATCCAGCCAGCCGCTGTTTTCAGGCGCGTTGGTGGTTATGAGCAGCTTTAATGAGGGGCATTCAGGCGCCGCCTCCTGCACGCGGTGAGAGATGTCGCCGTCTGAAGTGCATACTATGCATTTTATATCCGCCATATTGCAGCGGTAGATTATGTCCTTTGGAGTAAGCAGGTTGGAGGCGGGTATGGTTATAGCGCCCAATTTGTGCAGCGCAAGGATGGTCCACCAGTATTCATAGTGCCGCTTAAGTATAAGCATTACGGCGTCCCCTTTGCCTATGCCCAGCCCTTTAAGGTAATTGGCTGTTTTATCCGAGTAGTATTTCATTTCGGCAAATGTGAAATCTCGCTTTTCCCCTGCAACGTTTGTCCATCTCATAGCCAGCTTGTTGGGAGATTTTTTCGCCAGCTCGTCTATGCAGTCATAGGCGAAGTTAAAGTTTTCGGGTATTTCCAGTTTATAGTTTTTATAAAAATCTTCATAATCCGCGTAGTCCTTGCGGACGTATTTTTCAAATAACTGTGCCATATTCTGTTTTATCCTCCGTGCCCTTAAGGCGAAAATTTATTTTATTATTATGGTTATAAACTGGCATTCGTCGCAGTCCACGGCATACATTGCGTGCGGATGAGTGCAGTCGTAATAGACGGAGTCCCCTTTTTCCAGACGTACTGTGTAATCGTCCAGACAAAACAGCAGACTGCCTGATACTATATACATAAATTCCTGGCTTTCGTGGCTGTTAGGCTCCCGCTGGCCCGGCTTTATATCCGAACGCACGGTAACAAAAAACGGGTCGGCTTTGCGGTCCTTGAAATTATAGGCCAGATGCTGATGGTTGTAATCCTTGCGCCTTTCATATCTGAGCCCCTGCCCGGCCTTTACTACCGAGCAGAAATCCAATTTAGGATGCTCTCCCGTAAGCAGCTCGGCCATCTCTATGCCAAGAATATTGCTTGCCTTGTATAAAAATGTGAATGAAAAGTCCTGTTCTCCCTTTTCGTAAGAAAGATATTCGTCCAGAGACATATCCATTTTAGCGGCCATATCCGTTTGACTAATGCCTCTAATCTCCCTCATATCGCTAATCCTCAGGGCTATAAGTTTGATTTGTTCGTTCATCTTTCTTCCTTCTTTCTGCGTTTTGTTTTAAAATAATTTTTTAAAAGGAGGGCGCATTCTTCTTTTAATACGCCTCCTGTAACGCCGGGTATATGGTTGAATTTAAGTTCATACGAGCATAGGTTTATTTTGGAGCCGCAGGCGCCCGCCTTAATATCAGACGCGCCGTATATAATGCGGGCTATGCGGGCGTTTATTGCCGCTCCCGCGCACATGGGGCAGGGCTCAAGCGTAACATAAAGCTCGCAGCCGTGCAAATTCCAGCCGCTTAATTTTTTTGCGGCCCTGCGCAAAGCGTTTATCTCTGCGTGCCCCGATGGGTCGTGCGTTTTTTCGCGGGTATTATATCCGCGCGCGATTATCGTCCCATTTTTTACTATAAGCGCCCCTACGGGCACTTCATCTTTTTCAGCAGCCTTTTGGGCCTGCTTTAAAGCCTGGCGCATGAAAAATTCGTCTTTATCTATAATTTTTGCACAGAGCGGCCGGACGCTGTCATTAACGGTGCGGCCTGATTTATGGCTGGCTGTTTTTTTGGCTGCTGCGGCCGGCTGGTCGTCAGGTTTAACTGGGTCAGCCCGCTTCATATTCCCTCCAGGCCATATGTATGGGCACATATTTTACCGCTTGATATATGGAATCCAGTTGAGATACCTTTAAGGGATGAGAGCCCTGCCCGCATTCTATGGTAAAGCCGGGGCGGTTAAAGGCCAGAACGAACCAGTCCTTATAGCCCATGGCCAGATTATTAATGCTGCTGCCGCTTTTGGAAACCAGCGAATAATCGGTCAGCTTGGCCAATTCGCGCGCATAGGCCAAATCCCGCGTTTCGTCAGCTCCCGTCTGTCCGAAATACCAGTAAATAATTTCCCCTTTAGTGTGGTATGAGGCGGTAGAAAGAAAATCCATCTCGCTCGTCAGGTCGGCAATGGCTATGGTTTCGGGCTCGGAAAAAGCGCTTTCGCCCGGAAAGCCCATGGAGGCGGGCACGCTGGCATAATTCTTGCCGTCGATAGAGCCGAGCACGCCGTAATTATTATTTAAATCCACGCCCACCCCGTTGGCCTTCCACTGGCTGAAATCAGAGCGCCCCTTATTTATATCCAGCACTATATCCCGGTAGCCGTCGGGTACCGAAGCAATGCCGTTATTGACTAATTCCACTCCGTCAGGATTGACCATGGGCACGATATATACGGCCACCTGGCTGAGTATGTCGGAATATTTTGCGCCGTTATAGGTTAAAGCGTCGTAATCGCGCAGATAGCGCTCCAGCGTAAGCATTATGACCTGGGAGGTTATGTATTCCCGGGCGTGCATTGCTCCATGTATAAGCACCCGCTTGGATGCAGACGGGTTGCCCAGGATGATAAGGGGTATTTCCCTTTCAAAATTAGTAGTCCCGATGGAAGAAACGGTTATCTTGTCGGGATACATGGAAGAAAGCAGGGAAATATCAGCCATGAGCTGCGTATAATCGTATTTTTGCGCCGTACCAGTAATAGGGGAGGGCGTCGGCTCGGGCGTGGGCTTTTTTGTCGGCTCTGACGTCGGCTTTTGCGAAGGAGAGGGTGAATTCGTGGGCTTTATTGTCGCCGCAGGAGTCTGGGACGCCGAAGGAGGCGCGCTAAAGGAGCCTTCAGGGATTGTTGCGGAGGGCGAGGCTTGTCCGTGGTCGGTATCTGACAAGGGCGAGCTTGTTTGGAGATTACTTTCGGTTTGCAGGCCGGCGCTGGGCGAAAGAGCCGAATCGGCCTGTCCTGCGCATCCGCAGAGCAGCGCGAGAATTAAAAACAGTATTATAAGCCTGTATTGCTTTTTCATATTTTATCAGTCCTATTTATGATAGGGCGCGCCTTCAATGATTTTAAAGCTGCGGTAAAGCTGCTCCAGCAATAAGAGGCGGGCCATATTGTGAGTAAGGGTAAGACGGGACAGGCTCAGGCGAAGCCGGCATTTTTTAAGAATATCTTCCGAAAGCCCGTAGGAGCCGCCTATTATAAAGCAGAGCCTGGCTGAATTATCTATCAGCTCGCTTACCTTTTGAGCCAGCTCTTCGCTTGTGGGCGAAATGCCGGCTATATCTAAGGCTATATTATACGCTTTTTCGTTCATTTTGTCTAATAGCCTTTCGCACTCTTTTTTTACAGCCGCAGCCTTTTGGTCGGGACGGCGGCATTTTTCGTCGGCTACCTCAATGACGCTTATACGCCCGTAGCGGCTTAATCTTTTTAAGAATTCCGCTTGCATGTCTTTATAAAAGGGCTCGGTAAGAGCGCCGACGCAAAGTATCTTTATATCAGCCATGGCGCGGCCCCCATTTGATACAGGGTCAGCAGGGTTATTCCCAGAGCTTCAATAAAGACAAAGGCGGTTAAAAGCACATATGCTGTTCCGGCGTTTTTTCCTGCTGCGCTTGTGGGAAAAAACTGCCCTGTCTGAAAGTCCATGCTTTCGTCCAGCGCTGAATAGTCAGGCGCCAGCTCGTCGGGCAGAAGGGCGCCCGTAGTGCGCAGATTACGGCTGCGCGTATATCTTAAAAAGCCTATTCCTGCGCAGGCAAGCAGTATTGCGCCGAAGAGAATATAAATAAGGTTGGAATAGATATAATCCTGAACGGTTATATTCTGGGCGGGCGCGCCGCGGGTAATATAGGAAAGCACTAAGGAATAGGCGTTGTTGAAGAAGTGCACTACCACTCCGGCCCAAATGGAGCCGGTCGCCATAACGCATGCTCCCAGCACCAGCCCGCAGATAAATGCGAAAAACACCTGCTCTATATTTCCGTGCATAAGCCCGAAGAGCAGCGCTGAAATGAAGACGGCGGCGCCCGGTCCGAATCTTTCATATGAGCGCATTATTTCGCCGCGGAATAAAAACTCCTCGCATATGGCGGGCATAACGGCCGTGGAAATAAGGCAGACCGCCAGTCCCCAGAGATTGTCGGGCTCATAGCTGTTAAAGACCATTGGCGTATAGTTCATGGATTCCAGCCAGAGCATAAACAGGTTGTTCAGCCCGTTGGCCAGATAGATAAGCGCGAAGCCTATAACGCACAAAAACAGTATCTGTATAAGGTTAATATTCCGGCGCAGTCTTAAAACCGCCGCGGGCCGCCGGCGGCCCGAAAGAGTAAATATGAGCGCGCAGGGCAGCAGACAAAGCAGCTGAATGGAGGCCGAGCTTAAAAAGCGGTAGAGCAGAGAGGTTTCGCTGATATTTAAAGCGGCGGTCAGCAGGCTGAAGCCTCCGCTTATCAGGCTCTGGAGCACTAAAAAGATAATAAGCGCTGCATTGGCCGTCAGCAGCGAGGGATGGCTGCCGTATCTCATGCCGTATTGCTTATTGGGGTTGTTCATATTCTGCATTATTTGCACCTGCCTTGCATTAAAAGCTTGGGTTGCCAAAAGCTTGGCTCGCCCCTTAAAAAAACGGCGCGTTTACAGCGCCTGAAAGAGCCTTTTTTAGTCTATCGGCCTCTGAACGGGCTTAAATTCCTGATAGCTGGTTGTATATCTGAAGCCCAGCTCCTTTAAAAGCGCTTCTGCATCGTTAAAATTAGCGCCCAGCCTGGCGGGAGTATGGGCGTCCGAGCCTATGGTTATAAATTCGCCTCCCAATTCCCGATAGCGTTTTATAATGCTGAGAGCGGGCATGGTTTTGCCAAGCTGCCTGACAGTAGAGGTATTTACTTCTATTCCCTTGCCGTCGTATATGGCTCTGAGCAGTATCGCGTCTATAAGCTCGGGAAATTCCCTGTATTCTATTGAGGAACAGAGATAGGGGGCGTAGCGCGCGGGATAGCCTATATGACCAAGCACGTTAAAAGGATATGCTGCGTCCAGGGAATCCAGTACCTGCTCCAGGTATTCAAAATATGCTTCTTCTCGGGTTTTACCCTCGAAGTATCCGCCGTAATAGGGATCCACGTCGTTTATTTCATGAATGGAATTAATTACGAAATCCAAGGGCAAAGCGCTGATAAACATGGCGCTCTCAACATGCGTATCCGGCCGATAGCCTATTTCCATGCCAAGGCGCAGCTTAAGCTGCGGAAAATGCCTGCGCGCGTTTTCAAACTGTTCAAGATATATTTTCTGGTCGTGCGGAGTAAATTCCATTTGAGCGCAGCCTATATCCAGATGGTCGGTAACGCATAATTCATCCAGGCCCAATTCTTCGGCTTTGGCGCAGTATTCAAGCAAATCCCCTTCGCCGTCGTAGCTCAGACGGGTATGAACGTGATAATCTGCCTTCAGCATAAAAAACCTTCTTTCCTATGTCCGGCTCCGCCTGCGCGGAGAATCCAGCCAGGCTCCATTCTCTTCAGCTCTTCAGGGCCTGGTTTATTCCTGCGGGGAATAGTCCACCGAGCGCCTGTCCTCAAAGGGATAAAATACATATCTTACATGGCCTTGTATCTGAGAACGCTCAATCAGTCCCACCACCCGGCTGTCCCGGCTGTTGAAGCGGTTGTCTCCCATTAGGAAATACATATCCTCGGGTATGGTTATTTCCTCCATATCCTGTATCTTCTCATAGACTACATACGGCTCCTCAAGCGGCTGTCCGTTAATATAGACAGTTCCGTCGTCTATTTTAATCCGCTCGCCCGGCAGCCCTATTATCCGCTTTACATAATTATCCTTATTATCGCCGTCGGGGAAATGGCAGATTACTATGTCCTGCCGCTGGGGCTCTCCAAAAATATAGTCGTAGCGGGTTACTATTATGCGCTCCTGGTTCATAAGGGTAGGCTCCATGCTTGAGCCCTCCACCCATACCAGCACGAATACAAACTGCCTTATTATAAGGGCGAGTATCAATGCGGCGGCCAGCACCTTTACCCAGTTAAAAATTTCTCTGCCCAGGCTTTTGCGCTTTTTAACCGGGCGCGCCTTTGAGCCGTCGGCAATGGGGGCGCTGTTGTTCATGGCCTCAAGCTCGAGAGGGGAATACTCCTGGCCGGGTATGGATTGCTCCTGTTCGGGTATTTTTGCGTCGGGATATCCGTATTCCAGACGGTAGCGCAGATGAGGCCCGCTTTTAGTCAGTACTGAATAGGGGGTTTCAAGGAGTATCTGCGGCTTTTCGATAATGGCGGTAAGCACCCTGGAGGGAGCTTTTCCGCTCTCACGTCTGCTGGCGTCCCGTCCGCTTGAATCGTCCCGCCCGGGAGGGTTTTGTACGCTTATTTCCCCCGAGAGGTCCTTCCGCTCGCTGTTTTTTCGGCTGTTTTGACCGTTCCGTCCGTTCTGACCGCTTTGGTTGTTACGGCTGCCGTTTTGGCCGTTCTGACTGCTGTTTTGGCTTATTGCATCCTTTGGGACGCCGTTTTGTCTGCTTTGTCCGTCAGAGTCGGGCTTTTGAGGTTCTGCGTCCAGAGACGCGTTTATTTTCCGCCTGTCTGTCCTGGAGGCCGGCTGAACGTTAATGCGCGTATACTGGTTTTCTCCCTCGGCCGGCTCTGACTTAATAAGGTCTGCAAATAAAAAATCCTCTTTAAGCTCAAAGGGAGCGTTGGCGTCGCTGCGTTTTAAAACGTCCTTTACCGAGCTGCCCAGTCCGCTTTGGCGTTTTGCCGCGGCGCTTTGAATATTACTCTGTCCGGCGCGGCCCGTTTTATCAGCTTGCACGGATTCAGAGGTCAATGGGGCATTGTCTGCGCCGCTCTTAGCCTGTGCCGTTTGGTTTATCTGTGGGCCGGAATGTTTATTAACGCCGCCGTCACGCCTGCCGCTGTTTAAAACGGCTGTTTTTTCAGGAGAGTCGGAGCCTTTAGGGCCGGAAAAAAAGCTGTTCCCGTCTTGCGTCCGGGGAGGGGGGGACGTAGGGCGCAAGGACGTCTGATTCTTTGGGCCCGGCCAGGTAAATTTACCAACGGCGCCGTCGTCTGCGCTAAGCACCTTGGCTGGTTCCTCAATTTCGCCCAGCCGTTCTCTCCTACGGCTTGCCGGGGAGAGAGCGGCTGTGTTCGGAAGGGCGTTCGTGCCCTGTTCTGCGCCCGGGCGTCTGCTTATAGGAGCGCCGAAGGAGGATTTGCTTCCAAAAGCCTTTCTGCGCTTTTGCCCTGAGGAACGCAGGCGGCTTTGCAATTCGCGCTGAGCCTCGTTTTGAAGCTTCGCGTTTGATTGCGTGCCGGTTTGGGCTTTAGACGCGGCTTTTTCTGCAGCGCCATTCTCATTATGCCGGAGAAAGGCGGCCGCGGCTGTTTCCTGCCTTTTCTGCGCGTCTGCTTTATTTGCGTTTGCTTCTATATATATTTCATTCTCTGCTGAAAGTCCGCTTTCAGAGCCGCTGCGGCTGGTTTCAGCGTCGTCCTGCCCGTCGTCCGCCTGAGGATATTTAATGGTTTCTATATTGTTGTTATCCTGGGCGTCCATTCTTAGCTGACGGTCGTCATTTTCAAAGCTCATTATCAGAATCCGCCTTGCCTATCAGCTTTTTAATCTTTTTTTCGCATTGCAGCCTGTCCATCATTACTATCCGGCCGCAGCCATTGCATTTTAATTTTACGTCCGCTCCCGTCCGAATAACTGTCCAGGAATTCTGTCCGCAGGGATGGGGCTTTTTGGTTATAATTGTATCCCCTATATTGATAACCAATTTAAGCACCTCCGTCAATGCTGATACTATTATTATATTCTATCAGATTATTTTAAATTGCACAATTAATAATTGTGTTAAAAACCCCTCTGCCGCAATCAGGCGTCTGCGTCCTGCGGCGGAGGGGGTGAAAATTCAAATTTTTTATAACTGAAGCACATTAAGATGCAGCTGCTCTGAGAGCGGGAGCTTGACAGCTTTCCCATCGCTAGAGAGTAGGCTGAGCTTAATCTATTATTCTTATGCCCCAGGAAAATACGTTTTTATAATAGCTGCTGTTTATATTGGATATTACTACCTTCATATCTGAGCCTGAGGCGCAATGGATAAGCTTGCCGTCTCCAATATATATTCCAACGTGGTCGCACAGGTCGTTGTCTTTAATGGTGTTCATGCATACCAAATCGCCTGTTTCCAAATCCGAGATGGATTTTATTTTGGCGCCTAAATTTCCGTAGCCCTGCGAATAGGCTGTGCGGGGCAGCTTATAGCCGTATTTGCCGTATACCTTAGCTGTAAAGGAGGAGCAGTCGTATGCGCTGGGACCGTTTGCGCCCAGACGGTACGGAGTGCCCAGGAAGGTAAGCGCATATTCTACTAACTGAACTGCGGTTTTGCTTCCTTCTATTGAAATAGACGGAACCTTTTGGGAGGAATTGTTTTTATCTTCTGCGGGCTTAACGGCCTGAACGGGTTTTTTAACGGCGCTGTCTGAAAAAAGGGTAATTATTGTATCTATATCTACGACGCCGTTTTCCTCCAGTCCGTTATGCTTTTGAAAGTCCTTTACGGCCTTGACTGTTATGCTGAGAAAATTGCCGGTGGATTTAGCCGTGAAATAATTAAGCTCCTTAAGCCTATCCTGAAGCAGAATTACGTCCTGACCGGTCGCTCCTTCGGTCAGAGTGGATATGGGCATGCTGCCCGTGTATATTTGGGCGTCCTGAAGAAGGGAATCCTCCGCAATGTATTTGCTGGAAACATAACCTTCAATGCCGGTAAGCAGCCTTACGAGGCTCCAGGAACCGTGAGCGGATATAACCTGAACGCGGGTGCCCGAGGCCAGCTCGGTCAGCACGTCGGCGCTTGTGCTTGCCTGGGAACGCAGATTGAGCTTTTCGCCGCTTATATTTATAACGGCTGCTTTTTCGGCGTCTTCGCCCGAATATAACTCCAGAGCGGCAAGAGTGTCTTGGTCCGCAACCCCGCTGGGGTCAAGGGAATTGTCCTTTTGAAAATTTATTAAGGCGTCTTCAAGCTGGCCGCCGAATAGTCCGTTTATCTCGCCGTCGTAATAGCCGCTGCCTGCCAGAGCCTGCTGAAAGGCTATTACGTCGTCTCCTTTATCGCCTGGCATAAGCGCTGCGGCAAGAGCCGGAGTGGCGGTAATTAGTATAGCTGCAGAAATGCACAGAGCGAATATAATTTTTACAAATTTCATTTTATCACCGGTATTGTTTCAGAGTCGTTATAAAGAAAACACTTTCTTTATAACGAAATTATACAATATTTAAAATAGCGTTTTCAAACCGTGTTTCTTGGATATATGCTTCATATGCTTTAAAATGCTCGTGTTTTCTTTAATTATCTCAAACTGTCATAAAAACGTAATATTTTTGTTATAATTTTAAAATATGCGTCATACGGAGGCATATATAATGTTAAAAGCACATTGTACTCTGATTGTGCCGTCTAAGGGAATTTGCTATAAAAGCCCAAAATTTTTTAATGGGACGAATAAATTCCTCTGATTTACAGATAATATTTTCAAATCCAATATAAAAATAACAGTTAAACGGAGGAAGTTTATGAAAGCAACTGGAATTGTAAGAAGAATTGATGAATTGGGCAGAGTGGTAGTGCCTAAGGAGATAAGGCGCACTCTTAGGATAAGAGAGGGGGACCCGCTCGAAATTTATACCGACCGGGAGGGCGGCATTATATTAAGAAAATATTCTCCTCTGGGAGAATTAGAGCAATATGCCAAGGAGTATGCCGAGGCGCTGAGCTTTGTCAGCTCTGCGGGAGCATTGATATGCGATAAGGATGTTTTTATAGCGGCCTCGGGGCAGGGTAAGAAGGAGTATCAGGGCAAAAGCGTGTCGGCGCAGCTTAACGCTCTGCTGGAAATCAGGCATTCGTCTATTTTGACGGGAAGCAACTGCGTACCATTGCTTAACGATAAGGAAAACCAGATGTGCGTGTATCAATGCGTGGCACCTATAATTGTTTCGGGAGACGTAATGGGAGGAGTGATAATTTTTTCTAAGGACGAGCAGCAGCAGCTTACCGACGCTGAACGAAAGCTGGCCGAGGCTGGAGCGCGGTTTTTGGGCAGTCAGATGGAATAATTCTGTCTGTTTGGGATAAAAGGAAAATTAAAAACGGGGAAAGGGCGCGTCCGCCGGGCTGAAAGCC
>ERZ779896.1848-NODE-1848-length-16208-cov-2.948678_pt1 | contig 16208 bp, 9 predicted proteins | sample MGYA00511067_ERZ779896 | MGnify/ENA primary metagenome ERZ779896 (study PRJEB29588, sample SAMEA2161597) | human gut metagenome | biome: human gut; feature: human-associated habitat; material: faeces | place: Denmark | collected 2008/2010 ... | reverse complement strand
GATCGCATCTGCGAGGCGGAGGGTCCCTCCGCGACCGCCGGAGAGTGGAAACGCCGCCCGTTTGTGAAGCACCGCATTTCACGTTGTTTCTTCGGCCCGACCTACCGTCCGCCGTTCTTTATCGACGAATTGACCAACGACATCAACTATTACCCCGACGAATATCTGAACAAGCTTGCGCATGAAGGGATCAACGGATTGTGGCTTACAATGTATTTCCGGGATCTGCCGTCAAGTATTTTTCCCGGGCGCGGCAAAGAGTCGGAAAAACGGCTTGAGAAACTCCGTCTGACCGTGGAACGCTGCGCCCGTTTCGGGATCAGGATCTATGTCTTTTTCAGTGAACCGAAACTGTTCGGAAATACGCATTATTCCATTCCGGCAAAGGATGCGGAAAACCATCCCGAATTGATTGGCGATCATCACGATGGATTCGGTTTCTTCTGCACCTCGACGGAAACGGGGAAGAAATATATCGAAGAGTCGTTGACACGGCTTTTTACCGCGGTTCCCGATCTGGGCGGTGTGATCAATATCATGTTCGGAGAGGACAACGGAGCGTGTGTCAGCCATATGCTTTACGATGAGGTGCACTGCCGCTGTCCGCGCTGTTCCGAACGCGATCCCGCCGATATTTACCGCGAACTTGCCGAAGTCATGACGGATGCAATTCACAAGGTCAGCCCGAAAGCGGAGTTCATCGGCTGGTTTTACGCTCCCGGGCAGCGTGACGGTTCCGGTTTCATGAAGCGTCTGGAGGAGGCCGCCTCCAAATGGCCGGAGGAGAGCGGAATCATGTTCAATTTCGAGTCCGGCGGCGTTGTGGAGCAGCTTGGCAAAGGGCGGCATGTGTTCGATTATTCCCTGGCTTACATCGGGCCTTCCGAACTGTTCCGCCATATCGCCGCACGCAATAAAAAAGTGGGCGCCAAACTTCAGGTCGGCTGTTCGCACGAGAATGCCTCCGTGCCGTTTATCCCGGTTCCGGGCAATCTTTACGAGAAGTATAAGACCATGCATGAGCTCGGCGTCTATGCGGCGATGCAGTGCTGGTATTTCGGAAATTACCCGGGACTCATGAACAAGGCAGCGGGCGAGCTCTCTTTCGAGCCGTTTCCGCAGTCGGAAGACGAGTTCCTGACGATGCTGGCGCGTCCGGAGTGGCGCAGACATACTCCGAAAGTCGTGGAAGCATGGAAGTATTTCTCGGAGGGATATCAGAAGTTTCCCGGAAATATTGCATTCGAGTGGTTCGGACCGCTTCATCATTCGATCGCGTGGCCTCTGCATCTTTTCCCTGTGGATGAGCCCGTTTCCCCGAGCTGGATTCTGAAGAACTTCCCTGAAGTCAGCGGCGACCGCATCAGCGAATGCCTGATCTACCAGCATACGCTGGCGGAGGGGCTGACGCTTTGCCGCGAGATGTATGAACTCTGGCAGAAAGGAACGGATATTCTGGAGTCCCTGCGCGGCGACTATTCGGATGACCCCGCCCGGATCGCGGACATCAATCTTGCGCGTGCGATTTCGCTTCAGATGCGCAGCACCCTGAATCTGCTGGCTTTCTATTCTCTGCGTGAGGAGATGTTCTTCGAGCGTAAAGACAATCTGGAGGCATTGCGCGGGATTGTGCAGGATGAGATCCGGAATTCCAGGAGCATGAAACAGCTTTGCGAACAGGATTCACGTCTGGGATATCACTCCGAAGCGGAAGGCTATCTGTTTTTTCCGGAAAAACTGGAGGCGCGTGTTGCCCTGCTGGAACAGCTTCTCGATGTGGATTTTCCGAAATTCAGGATGGATGCTCCGTTCATTGCGGAATATACGGGCGAGAATCCGGTCGGTGCAAAGTCCGTCTGCCGGAGGGGAACTCCGTCCGGAAATATGGAGAAGGCGGGGGGGACCGGGATAAGCTGGACTTCATATTATGATGAGCAGATGCTTTCAATCGTTGTCGAAGGCAGTGAAGGCAAGGCGTTTACTGTGGAGATTGAACCGTGCCGCCTCTGGCCGCCGGTCCGCATTGATTTTGATCAATCGGGCAAACCGGTTCTTTATTCTTTCATCTTCCGCGAGATTCCGTCTGTGGAGTATGTGCGTGAAAACGGCAGACTGACGATTCGGATTCCGATGGAGGTCTTTGATGGATTCCGCAGGAAAAATTTCCCGATGCGGTTCAACCTGTGGAGCGGTACGGACGGCTGGGTCAGACGTGAGCCGTGGACGAGTCGTCTGCTTCATCGTGACTACAATCCGAAGTGTGCCGGCTGGTTGATTTTTGAATAACCTGCAACGGCGCCGGGGAACGTACGGAACTCTTTCCGTGCGTTCTTTTTTTGCCACCGTAAAAATAGACCTGCCGGCAGGAACCGGCAAGTCCTGAGAGTTTCAAGTCGCAGATCTCCTGTGCTTTTTCATTCTTTCCGGGAGAGAATCAGCGGAGTGTGAATCTGTGTTCCGCGGAAACTCCGGTCATCACGTCTGTGACGCGCAGGAGCCAGTCTCCTTCCGGATCATTTTCCGCCATGCGGAAAATAAGTTTTGCTTTGCCGTTTTCCGCCGTGAGATTGCGTTTCATGAAGAAACGCGCTTTCCTGTCCGGAGGAAGAACTTCCACATGGAAAACGTGTTTTCCGGGGATTCCCCTGCTTGCGGTAATTTGCAAATCCGCAGTGAAATCCCTGCCGCCTCCGACCGTTACCGGGGCTTGAATCTCAACCTTGCCGACCTGATAGGGATAGACTCCCCAGACCGATGCTTCTCCATGCGGAACTTCTGCTGTAATCCGGTCCGTTTTCCCGAGATATTTTCCTGCACGCAGATCATAGACATGTCCCTTTACGGGAAACGTGAACGTCTGTTCCAATGTGTCGCTGGAGCGTGTCTGGTTCCGGACGACGGCAAAAATATGCATATTGCCGTCTGCGAAGTGCATGGCTTCACGTCCCCTGACTTTTACCGCGTCGTGACTGCTGACGATCTGTTTTGCTCCCGCTTTTGCGAGAAGGCCGAATATCTGCTGTCTTTGCGCCTGATCCTTGTCATTGAATATTTTGCCGAGGACAACCATATTTTTTTCTCCTGCGAAGGGGGAAGCCGCACGTTTCATTCCAAGTTCGTCATGAGTTCCCGGAAGAAAATCTGTTATAGCCACGCCTCCTTTTGCGAGAAATGTTCTGACGGAGACAATTTCCTGGTCGGACATTGCGCTGATTCCCGGCAGAAAGAGAATCTTGCGGTCATTCAGTCTGCCGTTGCTGATCTGTTCCGGTGCGAGGAAATCATACTGATAAAGAAGTTCCTCCAGCAGGTAGCGGATATTGTGCCGGCTCTGGAAGTAGTCGCGGAGGGGACCGCCTGCATGGATTTCCCCCTCGTTTGTTTCCTTGCCGCGGATGAAAGAGAGCAGCATGCTGTTGTGGGAGTAATAGACTGCAATGTCATTCGGAGCCCACTGATATTCAAGGAAGACTTTGCCGAGTCCGTCCAGCAGTCCGGATCGTTCCAGACTTTCCTGCATGTTTTTTGCATCTTCCGTGTAGGCTCCGGTGTAATCAAGCATATTGAGCCATGCGCCGCCGCCCCCTGACCCCATGCCGGAGAATGCCGCGAACCAGGTGAATCCGCCGTAACGGTGCAGGGCGAACCACCACGGCTGAAAGAAGGATTTATCACGGCTGAAATAGTATCCGGTAAATCCCCAGACCCTCATGTCCGGGCGGAAAGAACGGTAAAACTCGTCGAATTCATAAATCGGGCTGCTTCCCTGGTAAACCATGGAGGTGTATTCCTGCGAGAAGCCGAGTCCGGCTTTCGTGAGGAGCTTCCAGTAGTCGTTGCCGCCGAGCGCACCTTGCCCGAAGCTGTTGTAAAGCGAGAGCGCGGAGTTCGGATCGCCTTTTTTTGCCGCTTCGGAAACAGTTCTGATGATTTCGCACCAGCGGTCTGTGTTGAAGTTGCGCCATTCCATGAATTCGGCATATCTGCCGCTTTCGCGTGCCTCTTTCATGCGTGCCGGACCAATCTCCTCAAAACTTCTGTGAGCTGTTCCCATGCGTTTGTTATAGTTGCCGATCGAACCGTACTTCGCCGTCATGCGTCTGCGGAATTCCGCAACATTGTCCGGATGTTCATCAAGTTCCGCACCTGTTCCGGGACGGACAAGATTCGGTTCATCGCAGAGTGCGTCATGAATCACGCCGAGCTGCCGGTCATTCCGCGCCCATTTTTCCGCTCTGTCGCTGATCGCCTTACGACTCTGCTCCGTATTGAACTGCTGGGCGCGGATATTGTTTTTCTGCGGCCAGCCGCAGAACATGTCGCCGCCTCCGCGGTAATTTCCTCCGACGCCCATTCCGGCTGCCAGATCTCCCATGCGGCGGAACGGCATCAGGTAACAGCGGAAACCGATTTTTTCAAACTGTCTGTCAACCGCTTCCCCGAACTCCTGCGGGATATCCGTGCCGAAGTGCCAGAGTGACGGCGTGAAGTCTTCCACAAGACGTTTCTTGTCACGGTCCTGCGCTATTACCGTGATGCGTTGGGTATCCAGTATTTTTCCCTTCTGCTTCAAAGTCACAGATACGTTGCCGAGATTGGTATAGAGTGATTTCAGCGGAACTTTGAAACTTGTCTGTGGCGCCGCGTCCGCACTGCCGCTTTCGAGGATACGTCCGGAAAAATCTTCCAAACTCCACTCAAGACTCATGCCGGGAGCAAAATCGCTGATGGAAACGGAGAGATCGGCTTCCTCGTCTTCTTTGTAGAAAAGTTTGTTGTCCTTGATGCCGGCGAGCACGGGACCTTGTTTCATGAATGTTTTTGCGGTATAATCAAGGGTTCTGCCGTTTCCGTCAAGAGCATGAAGCGCGAGAACATGCCTGCCGTTCATGTGCAGGGCAGGGAGGCTGACCGACACCGAATTGTTTCTGACAACGCTTTTGCCTGCTGCCTCTTTCTGTCCGTTTTTATCTGTAATTTCCCACATCACGGCAGTGCCGTCCGGCATTCCGGAGCACATTGCGTTCGCCATGCCGCCGGAAACAGTGACCGTGCCGAAACTCTGCGGCACTTTGCCCGCCGCGTAGTACATCATACGCGCAAGCCACGCTTTATTGAATGCCGCCCACGGGAAACGGTTGGATGCGTAAACATCGGAATCCTGGCGCATCTGAAAGAGATGATTGACATAAGAGGCCTGCGCCGTGACGACTCTGCCTTTTCCAGTCTTGCCCTCCCGTATATTGCAGAGCGGGTCATGGTTCCAGTTCGACCATGACGGCGGTCTGACATGGAATTCGACGGGAAGTCCCTGTTTCAGATAATGTGCCGGATCGACGGGCTGAGCACCGTCCGCCGGTGCCGCTAGATTTCCATAGGGAGCGGGAGCATTGAGGAGGAGGCCCGCGCCGTTCTGTACATTTTTGACAATGCGTTTGGCAAGCTCTTTTCCGATTTTTCCGGGAACTCCGCGTCCGCCGATCATATAAAGGTCGTAAGCGCCCTGATCCATCTTCGCAAAAATCGCTTTCGGGTCTTCATCCGTGTAATAGACGTCCGCATTGGTTCCGGTGGTGGTCAGCATGTCCGCTTTGACATTCAGTCCGGAGATGACTTCGCGCGGGTCCGTGAGCGACATCAGGCTGTCTCCGATGACAAGGACATTCAACGTTTCCGGAGATTTGCCGTATCTGTTTTCCGGAAGGCGGATTTCGGTTCCGGGGATGATTTTCTTGATTCCTGCGCGAGCGACCTTGCGGATTTCAAAGGAGGATATTTTTCCCTCGAACAGACTGATGTTCTCAACCTCGATCCCAGTCTCTTTCCCTCGTGTCCCGAGACGGTACAGAGCGAGCGTTACCGTCCCCTCCGCGGCTTTGAACGGCAGATAATATTCCTGAAACTCCTCCGTAAAGGGGATGCCCCATGCCACCGGGCCTCCCTCTTTGAATTTACCGTCGGGGGTTCTGGCAATCTGGATCGCGCCGAACGAACCTTCTTTTCCAATGCGTCTGCCGCGGACACGGAGCGTATATTCCCTGCCCGGTTTCAGGAGTCCGTCCACCCAGAGACCGTAGAAATGATAGGCGTTTCCCGTTGCGCGGATCAGCCAGATGTCCGAAAGTGGTGCAGTTTCGACCCTCTGAATGTCAGGATTCTTGAATTCCCTGCTGACAAAATCGAATCCGGGGTCGGGGAGGAGATTGACTTTCACTTTGTCCGATTGGCTGCGGACAACCGCCGCCGTTCCGCTGTCCGGAGTCATGACTGCGCCGTTCCATTGATCCGGCATATGATAGTTCGGAGAACCGTCAAGGACCGCGAACGAGCTTTGCTGTTCCTTTCCTTTCGGCATGTCGATATTGTAGCGGCAGACATTGAAGCGGACTGTCTGCGCCTGTGCCGGAGCTTTCAGCCCGATTGCCGGCAGCGGAATCGTGAGATTGGCATACCAGTGGTCTTTGCCGGAAACAATGCTTTTCCTGATTCCCGGCAGTTCTGTTTTGTTGCGGTTGACTCCGGTATGAAGCTGTCCGTTCTCGGAGACTGCAATCTGGTAATAAACATTTTTTGCAGGATCGGGCTGGATGAAGAATTCAAAGTTGTTGTCCTTGAAAAGACTGCGTTTGATATTCCTGTCCGCTTTCCAGGCAGGACGGGACCAGCCGCCGAGACTGAGATACAGATTATTATCGTCATAGAGCATTTGCGCGCGTGTTGTGAACGGCTCGACGGAAGCTTTGAGGGGATTGACGAATCCCGTCAGAGTATCCGCCTGCTTCCAGACCGCTTCGATCCGTTTGCCGTTGCTGTAGAACGGAATCTGAACCGTTTTCCTGATCTGTGGCAGTGTCTCCGCCGCGAATGCCGCCGTCAGCAGAAAGATTCCGCCTGCGATCAGCATTTTTTTCCATGATTGTTTCATGTCTGTCTTTTCTCCTTATGGTATATTTCAAGAAATTGTTTTTTATTCTTTTTTAATTGATCATCCGATGTATCGGGCATGTATTGTACGACATTCCTGATACCCGTTTGCTCTGCATCGCAGTAGTTTACTCCAGAGCCCATCCGGTTCTTCCTCCTCTTGCCCAGAGCGCCTGATCGACGAGCCCCGCCCGGTTGTAAAAGTCGGTCTTGCTGATACCCCGGTATCCTTTAACGGGAGCGATATTTCCGGAAAGATAACAGAGATTGGAAGCTGCGTTGTGCCTGAAAGTTGTCTGCGGACTCGCACAACTGCTTTGCGCCGGAGGGTCTGTAAGACAGTTGAGATGCTGGACGAATCCATAGGTGAAGCAGCCGACATTCTGATTATCGCAATCTCCTGCGTCGGCGAAAACATAGGCCTTTGAAGGTGTCGCCTGCCCCCTGAAATGCTTGATGTTCCGCGGATAATAAAGATTGCTGCCCATTGCTCCATTATAGCGGATTTTATAATCGGAAACTCTGCCGTTATAATAGCCGAACTGTCCCTTTACCTCAAATTTTGCAGAGTTGCAGTAGAATGCTTTCAGTGCATTTCTGCCCAGATATGGCTGGAGAACCCTGTCTGGATAGATGTAGATGGTAATGCAGGTTGGAAACCATCCCTTGTAATCATCCTGATAATTGGTCCATCCGAGGAAAAGCTGTTTCATATTGTTTTTGCAACTGATGTCATATGCCTTTTCCCTGGCCTTGTTCAGTGCCGGAAGGAGCATGCCTGCGAGAATCGCGATGATCGAGATTACGATAAGAAGCTCGATCAAGGTGAAAATTCTTATTTTCGTCCTGCGGAGCAGGAACAGCGGACAGGGAACATGGAAGTCAGAGGGAACGGGAAAACAATGGAATAATCGAATGAAGAAAGAAAAAGCCGGGCCGGGTGCGGATTGAATTTGTCCTTCTTTACAAGTTTTCCTCATGAGAAATTCGATAAATGTGAAATTTTCCATGAAATTTTTCATCGTCATATTCCTTTCTCTGCCGGAGCAGATGCCGTTGAGTTTCTGATTACCAGTTTATGCGGAAAATATTCCAGATAAGGGACTGTGTCATTGCCGTCAATATGTTCCAGAAGAAGAGTCGTTGCACGTTGACCGATTTCAGAGAGATTTTCATCTATACTTGTGATTTCCGGACAGCAGGACATGCAGAATTTGAGGTTGCCGCGTCCCATGACGGAGATGTCCTCCGGCACCCGGATATTGCGTTTCTGAAGCCCCGTGATTACCTGCAAAGCAAGAAAATCCGTATTGCAGAAACATGCGGACGGCATTTTTCCGACCAGTCTGTCACAGAGAGAGTCAATGTTTGTTTTATCCGGATCACGCCAGAGAGCCTGATCGGCAAGTTGAATTCCTGCGTCTTCCGCGGCGTCTGCAAACCCCTTGAGCAAATTCTGGGAATACGCCGCCCAGGAATAATCCGAGGGCAGAGCGAAAGTGCGGTGCCCGAGGCTGTAAAGATACTCGAATGCGATGCGCCCGCCCTGAAGCGTATCGGATGAAATACGCAGGCATTGGCCTGCCGCCGGCAATGACGAGGGGAATACGATGTTTTTTCAGCATGTCATGCAGAATGGAGAGAAACTCCGGCTCCGCGATGTCATAGATGATGACTCCCGCAAGGCACTGCCCGATACATTGTTTTGCAAGCATGGAGGCGTCCCGCTCCTGCTCAATAGGAATGATCTTGACAAAAAAATCTTTCTGCGAAGTCAGCTCGACAATGCCCTTGAGAGACGTCCCGTGTATTCATTCTGGAGCCCCTGGGTAATGAAACCGATGACATTGTTTTTTCCCGTCCGGATCGCCCGTGCCAGCGCATTGTGCTGATATCCGAGTTCCTCCGCGGCTTTCAATACCTTGCGGCGCATTGCCGGGCGGAATTTCTCCGCGTTCGGACCTCCTGACAAGATCGCGGAAACAGCCGTCCGGCTGATTCCTAATTTCAGGGCAATGTCTTTCTGCGCTACCATGATTCAAAACCTTGGATTATTCAGATTATATTATTGTCACGTGATAATTAATTATAAATGAAAATCCTGTTTTGTCAAGAGGGCAAGATGAAAAAAACAAAGAAATTATCACGTGACAATTTTCTTCAGGCTTCTCTACGGGACATTGATCCGGATGACTGAATCTTCCGCCGGAACATGCGCCGAAAGCTTATATTCCGGCGCATGTTCCGGTATGACGTTTATGCCTTGAAACAGTCTTCATAGACTTCATTCAGCGACCAGCGGCCGGGAAGTTCCGGCTTCCGGCTGATCCATTTGCCGTTTGTGAAATCAGGGAAGGCAACAGGCATGCTGCCCATGGCGATCGACTGTTCGGAAAGACACGTTACACTCATCCATGCGGCGCAGTCATAAACGTCGATCGGCGTCACCGTCCGGTTGCGGACCGCATCGAAAAACGCCTGAAGCGCGAGAGAGTCCATGCCGCCATGCCCGCCGACCGGATTGTCGCGGTATTCCTGCCAGATCGGATGGTCATACTTTTCATAGAAGTCGGAAGTCCTGTTCCACTCGTGAACCAGATAGGGATTGCCGGCAACATCAATCTTTTCGTAACAGGGGCTGATGCCATGCACGTAAATGCCGTCCGTATCCTCCATCCAGATGCCTTTCGTTCCCTGCACCCTGCCGTCGCGTGAATACGGGCGCGGAAGCGAAACGCTGTGCGTCAAAGTGATTGTTTCTCCATTTGCGCACCGGATGACTGTCGTGATCACATCTCCTTCATTGAAGACATGGTTCCCCATGGTCCCCTTCCAGCCTTTTTCCTCTGCATATGCGGCGAAACCGCGCGCTTTGGAGGCTGTGGAGGTGAGGCTGAGAAAACGGTTGCCGCGATTGATCCGGAGAATCTTTGCCACGGGGCCGAGCCCGTGTGTCGGGTAAAGGTCGCAGTTACGGCGCAGATTGTGAATCGCGCGTTCGTGTCCCTTTTCAATATCGCATGCCATTTCACTGAGGTCATGTTCATAACCGCAGGCGCAGTGAATCAGTTCTCCGAACATGCCTTTGCGGACCATGTTCAGGACAAGGAGTTCGTTGCGGCCGTAACAGCAGTTCTCAAGCATCATGCAGGACACGCCGGTTGATTCGGAAGCATGAACCAGTTGCCAGAGTTCCTCCGTGGACGCCGCGCCGCCGACCTCGATTCCTACATATTTTCCCATGCGCATGGCGTCACATGCAATCGGCAGATGCGAATTCCAGGAGGTCGGGACAAGCACCGCATCCACATTCCGGTCCGAGATCAGTTCACGGTAATCCTTGTAAACGGCGGGTTTCTTTGCGTTGTGGGTTTCGAAGATTCCCAGGATTTTTGCGATGCGCTCTTCCAGAACATCGCATACGGCGGTGACTTCGACACCGCCCTGTTCCGCCAAAATAAAAATCGAAGCCAGCAGGGTTTCCGTCCGCGGCCCCAGTCCGATCATTCCGATTCTGACCGTATTCCGTTCCTTCATTTTATCGACTCTCCCGTCTGTATGGATTGAAAAATCTGCAAACCATATAACATACATCCGTTTCGGGAAAAGCAAAGAGGAACGGCGGATTTTCTTTCCTTTGAAACAACGCTTTCCCTGATTTTCACCCGGTGCGGGATCAGTAGACTTCGTTCTTGCTGCTGACGCCGGAATAATCCGAAAGCCAGTGAAGCTCGATATCCTGTTCCACGTTCAGAGACTCAAGAATGTCCTCCTTGGAAATGACTCCGCTGATCGCTTTGCCCTCAATGACCGGCAGATGACTGATGTTGTGGCGCACCATGACGTTCATTACGTATTCGACGTCATCCTCGCAACTGGCGACGATCATCTGCCGCGTCATGAAGTCATCCACCTTGTCTTCATCGGGTTTTGACGTGTTTGCACTTACGGAACGGACGATATCGCTTTTTGTAACGATGCCGGTGAATTTGAGCGGTTCGGTATTTTTCTCAACAACCATGAGACACCCTGTGTTCATGCCCACCAGTTTTTTTGCCGCATCGCGGACCGTGGAGCCGGATTCGATGACGTAAAGTTTTTTGTCCTGTTTTTCTGCGAGAACTTTTTTCAGTTTCATATTTCACCCCCATTGTTTTGTCTGAGTACAAACTACAATGAATTTTCATTTTGTCAAGTGCTCCGGCAACAGTTTTCCGGTAAAAGGGATTGAAGCCGTGACAGGCGGAAATGAACTGCCTCATCACAACAAACAACCGGGTATCGGAAAACCAAAACAATGACGGGGGCTCGAAATAGTATGGTGCAGGTCGTTTTGCATCAGTTGGTTTCCGGCGGCGGTTCCACCTGTTACCGGACGGGAAGCGAAACTTCGAGAGCCGCCGGAAATGCGTAACCTCCGGGCGGAGATTTCGCGCTCCGCCGCGGAACTGTATTTTTCCGCTCCGGTGAAATTTCCCGATATCCCGTATGTTCTGTATCGGGAGTGATTCATTGCCGTATGTTTACAGATGATTCAGGAGTTTCCTGTCCAGTTCCGGTGCGTCAAGCGCATCGCCGAGCCGATCACGGAGTCGGGACAGCAGTGCCGGATTATTATGATATTCCAGTTTATTTCCTTTGAACATGGGTGCGAGGAGCGCTTTGACATAAGCGCTTCCTTTTCCGGGAGCGCTTGTCTCGACGCGTTTTTCCAGCAGCTTCATATAGTCGTAGTCGTCGATTCCTTCCCGTATGACCGCGAACCGTTGTGAGCTATGGAATGTGTCGCCTGGTTTTTGCGGAGGATAAACCAGTGTTGCGCTGCCGCAATTGTAGGTTTTTACCAGATCAGTCCATGGGTTTCGATTTGGCGAAGCATCGAATATCTGCCATATCAGCGCACCTTCCGCATTATTGAAATAAGCCAGCATTGGATAGAGACGCGCCTGAAAATATTCCGTGGGAGCCAGACTTGCCGGCCAGTTGTAAATCCAGAAGCGGGCTTTGGGAAGAGCCGCATGGAAAGCCGGGTTGAAAAAAGGCTGGAATGGGTCGCACCAGATATTTACCTCCGGATAATTGACGGCGAAATGGAGAGGCGCAGGCAGAAAGATTGTCATATCCGGCGATCCTGCACGAATGCTTTTCAGCAGCGAGCTCAGCTCCCGGATATTGTCATACCGGGGTTCGTCCCAGATATAGGCAAGAAACTCAGCCTGCGGAAATTTTTCTTTTACGTGATGCTGCATCTGTCTGGCGAAATCTGCCAGGTATCGTTTCCCTTCCGGACTGTTGTAAGCCACATTGCCGAATACACGGTCACGCCCTTTATAGAACCCGCCGGTGTCTCCGAAGAAATAAAGATACGGCATTGGAAAAATTCGCATGCCGTCCCGTTCAATCCTGCGCTGCACATAACGGTCGAACGCTTCAAAACCGGTAATGGTTAAACGTCCGTTTTTGAGTTTATATTCCGGCATCGGCAATGTTTGTCCTTGATTACCGTTGATCCGGTGAGCGCGCAGAATATCATGGATTGCATCAATTACCTCTGACGCCGGGCGTCGGTCAAATTTGCAGAATTCTTCGTAGCGTGCATAAAAGAAGGTTTTCAGTGTCGCTATATCCGGCAGTTCAAAAGAACGTACTTTCAGTTCTAGCGGAATTTCATGCCTTTTCGCGCCTGTTTCGATAATAATCTTGCTGTTGTAAATCCCCTTTGCTGTATTTTTGGGGACGTCAATGGAGAGCAGAATCGGCGTATTGCATTTTCCCGGTGCTTTGAAGGTTGTCTCCCGGAAAAGCGGATCCGGTCTCATTCCAGCTTTCGGACCGGCGCTTGCAGGAATGTCAAGATAGCCGATACGCTGAAAACTGTATGCATCGCTTTCGATTCTTTTGCCGTTCGGTCCAATCAGCGGCAGACCAGAGATCCGTACATCATACAGGTCTGATTCCGGGTGGAGAATCAATTGCATGGACTCGCGTTCATTGGATGCGGCGCTCAGGCGGATTGCGGAGGTTCCGGGCAGTCCTTGCGGCATTTCTTTGCAGGGAGTCTGTACCTGAATGATGTCACTCCAGAGGCGGAGCCCCGGCATGGCTGGGAGTTCCCGCGCCGCATCATAACGTCCCGTGATTTCTTCACCCGGAATTTCCTGAAATGAAAAATCATCCAGAAAAGCACAAAGTTTTTCCCCGGAAGCTTGGATGCAGATGCGCATCCTTTTTGCTCCGGTACGCGGTATCTCGAAGCACAGTTCAACCGGCAGCCATTCCCCCTTGCGTATTGAGAAAGCGGAAAACTCTCTGACGTGACGCCAGACCTGATTGCCGTCCGCATTGTCAAAATAGAGATCAGTCACGATTGAACTTTGCGACGGAGAGTCATTATATACAAAATAACTGAGTCGGTAACGTTTCCCCTCGCTCACCGGGATTGCCGGGGGGAGGAGGCGAATATAGCCGCGCGGAGTCTTATTGAAAATTGCCAGCGCATGTTTTCCGTTGTGGGTCATTTTGGTCTGTACCCGCATGCCTGTCGTGCCGTCCGTAATTGCCTGCCATGCCGGTTTCAGTGCGGTGTCGTAACGGAATTTCAGGGAGTTCCATGAGCAGTTGCCGCTTTCAAAACCCGGATCTGTGAAGAATTCAGATCCCGTAAGAACGACAGTCATGAAAAATCCGGATATGAGTATTGCTTTTTTGATCATACTGAACATTGTATTACCACCATTTCATTGTTAATTGTCCATCCATGATTCCGGGCAGATGACAGCGATCCCAGATATCGTCAAGACGTTTTCGCTCCAGACTCGTGACATTTCCTGCAAGGCAGAGTACGTTTGTCTGGTTCTGATGTCTTCGATAAACCGGATAGCTTGGCGCCGTTTCTCTTGGCCAGCTTTTTGACCAGACATCGAAACTGAATGGGGATATAAATGCCGGATTATGCCGGGTAGGCGGTGTGTCTGCGACATACATGAGCTCAGATGCAGTACCGAACATGGCAACGCGCCCGATCTTCTGTTCCTCTGTGACCGAATAACCGAACGTTGTCCAGTTGATGCCGTAAGTGGCTCCGTTCCAACTTGTTTGGGCATTCGGTTCACTTGGGCACATGAAGACTTTCAGATTGTCGATATTCTTGCCTTTCACGTAGTTGTTGGCAAAAAGCATTGCCTGCCAATGATGACCGTTGTTCCAAAACGATGATTTGTATCCCTGTGCCGCAGGACTGTAATCGTTATTGTCTTGCGCATAAAACTGCAGGATGAGTCCTGTTTGTTTCAGATTTGACTTGCAGACAATATTCTTGCTTTTTTCCCGTGCTTTATTCAGAGCCGGCAGCAGCATTGCCGCCAGAATCGCGATGATCGCTATCACGATGAGGAGCTCTATCAGGGTGAAAATTCGTATTTTCCCCCTGCGAAGTAAGAATCTCGAACAGGGAACACGGAAGGAAGAAGGAGCGGAAAGACAATTCAGCAATCGAATGAAGAAAGGAGAAGCGAGATTGGGCAGGAATTGGCGGGAGACCATTCCCGACCACGAAATATGAGCGATATTCGCATTGGATCCATGATCTCCGGCAGGCTGTGTTGAATCCTGATTCCCGGCACGAAACGGCCTCCCGAAGAGGACGGAGTCAATTCCCGTCCTGTCGCCGGACAACGATTGCGCTTTCTTCGGAAGACTGTTCCCGGTTGCAAAATACGATGCCTTAAAGCGGGAGAACTTTCTGTTCCGGTTATTCATACTGCTTTTCCTTTTGTTATTAAAAATTTAATGATTCAGTTTATTTCCCTGTCCTTATGCCATAATCCGGATTATGGTGCCGTAAATATCCTGGAACACAGATCCCGGAATGGAACTCAATTCCGTATTTATGCGATAATATCAGAAAAAATTCAATCAACTTAAGTGACGGAGAATACATCTTGCCACATGTCCCTGCCGCATGGAATACCGTGATTTTCTGGCTCCGTCCATTCCGGCGGGGCGTGTTGTAAACATTCTTCTCATGGTATGCTGCGGCATGTTTCATTTTCTGGCTCCAGTCTCCGGACAGATATTCGGATTGCGGTTCATGCAGGAACCTCGTTCGAGCAGCGTGGCACGGCTGGGACCGAATGTTTCAAGCGGACGGTGCAGCATCATATTTTCCAGTTGGCGGACTGCCTGCCGGGTAAATTCACGGATGGGCTGGACAAAAACAGTCAGGGGCGGAGAAAGATGCTGCGCGTAGGGTGGATCGTCAAACGCGACGAATGAAATATCATCGGGAATGAGAAGGTTCATTTCACGCATCAGATTATAGACCGGCGTAATATCATTGTGCTTGGCGAGCAGAAAGGCATCCGGATGATCCGGATGTTGGAGCAGGCTCCGCATTTCAGACACCCAGCAGTCGGAATAGTTTTCCGCCGGATGAATGATCCAGTCCGGGTCAACAGGAAGCCCGGAAGCATACATTGTCTTGCAATAACCGCGCTCACGTTCACGGACATCGGTCGAGGAATATTTGGGTCCGGACAGCATTCCTATCCGGCGGTATCCTCTTTGGATCAGATATTCCGTCGCCTGGCTGGATATCGCCTGATGATCTGTCCCGAACCCCAGATCGGAGAGTTCCGGAAAGGTGACTCCGATTGTGACAATCGGGAACTCATTGTCACGCAGCCGGCGGATTGCCGGTACAAATTTTTCCTGTACCGCGAGAACGATAATGCCGTCCAACTGATATTCACGGATTGTACTTGAATAAGTATCCGGATGACGCACAAGAGAAAGCAGATCAATTCCGGAGTTCTGATAATATTCATGGATGGCGGAAAGGACGCTTCCCGTGTAGTAATCTGAAATCAGTGCCGGTTCATGGCAGAGGATTCCGATGCGGTGCAGGCGGCTGTGATCCGCCAGATAAGTGCCGCTGCCGACTTTTCGCTCCAGAACGCCGCGCCGGACCAGCTCATTCAGACTGCGCCCTACAGTAACCGGTGCAATGCCGAAAAGTTCAGCCAGCAGGCGTTCACTGGGCAGCCGCGTCCCTGTCGGCACCGCGCGGTTTGTCAGATATGTTTCAATCTGGCGTGCAAGCTGGTTGTACTTCGGCTCTTTCGTGCCTTGGTCCAGCGATGGAGTCATGTCATCGAAAAGCATATACGTTTCCTTTCCGTATTTAATTATAATAAAAACTTTGAATTTGTCAATATGCTATATGATAATTTTTAAAAAATAATTGCCATATTGCATTTTGGTATGTTTCCATGGAAACAGGAATG
>ERZ779896.1824-NODE-1824-length-16435-cov-3.128388_pt1 | contig 16435 bp, 28 predicted proteins | sample MGYA00511067_ERZ779896 | MGnify/ENA primary metagenome ERZ779896 (study PRJEB29588, sample SAMEA2161597) | human gut metagenome | biome: human gut; feature: human-associated habitat; material: faeces | place: Denmark | collected 2008/2010 ... | reverse complement strand
GGCGGCCGATCCCCCCGATCACGCCGCCGACCCAGCCGGTCAGCTTGAAGGGCTCGCAGCCGTTGTACTTGCGGATGTCGGTCTGCGAGAAGCCGAAACAGTGAAGGCCGGCGTCATCGGCCATGACCGCGGTGTTGATGATGACCTGGGTGATCTCCTCCGGGTCGGTGATGGGCCGCGCCTTCCTCGCTGTCAGGCAGTAAAGCCGGATGATGTCATCGTCCAGCATAACGATGGTGCGGTCCTCGAAGTTGCGGAGCACCCAATTCCTGACCCTTCCCAGGCCGATCACGTTGTCCGGGATGGTCAGAATGGGGTTCTTCACGGCGGCCCGGTAAAGGGCCTCCTCGGACTCAGGGACCAGCACCTCCACCCATTCAGGCATGATCTCCGTCGTGGTGATCGCCTGACTCCGGCCCCTGCTCAGGATCAGCAACCGGATATTGTATTCTTTCAAGCAGTCTCTTTCCGTCAACAACTCGACCAATCCCCACTTTCTTCGTTGTCCCATACCCTGCGTTGACCTTGTGGATGCCGAAGGCGTTGACCGCGTTCAGCCAATCCATCTGATTGTCGAATACGAACACCAGGTAGTCGTGGTGCTCGAAGGCCCGGAGCTCCATCGTCTCCATGCCGGTGCCGCCCGACTTCTTGGCCTCCTTCTTCAGTTCCTCCGTGGGGAAGCCAAACAAGCTCATGTCGAACTGAGGGAGGTCCATCATCTCCAGGTCCAGCTTCGGAAGGTTCCAGCCGGAGAGCTCCCCGGTTTTGTTGTCCGCGATGCGGAAAGCCTTGATCTGGTCTTCCGTCAGGTCATCCGCGAGGACGCAGGGGAGGACCGACAGATTGATGGTCTTCCCGGTGGGCTGTCCCTTCCCGTCCACCAGGGGCACGTCGTACCCATACTGCTCGATGAGCCGCCGCACCGCCTTCAGCCGGGTGTGCCCCGCCGCGATCACCCCGTCCTTGTCGATGACCATAGGGACCTTGAAGCCGAACTGCTGGATGCTGTTCGCCACATACTCCACGGAAGCGTCGTTGTCCCTGGGGTTCCCGGCGTAGGGGATCAGGGACTCATAGTGCTTCATTACGATCTGATTTTCCATGCTGGTAAACCCCCTTGGAATAGTTGAAGGCGACCCGGTGGAAGTTACCGGATCGCCTTCATTTTGAGGTGTGCGGCACCCCGAAATTGCCTTTTGGTAACTGCGGGGCAAAAAAAGAAAGGAGGAAGGAGAACTTATGACACTACCATGATACCATTGGTAGGGTGACAGGTAAATGCCGGATTTTTGTCATCTGCTGTGAAGGACCCCTTCTACCCCGAAGATCATGGCCGTCAGCCGTGCGGTGGCGTCCCGGAGGTCCCGGTAAACGGTCCTTAGCTCCACCCCATGCCGGTCCGCCAGCTCCTCCAGGGTGAACTCTTCGTCCCCCACATAGTAGTCATAGAGGACGCTGTACCGGCGCATATCCTCCGGCTTCTTGGACCTCTCGCAGGCGGCCTTATAAATCCTGAGCATTTCGTCCACATGGTCCATGATGAGCTTGGTCTTCGCGGCGCTCTTCTTGATGCTCTCGATGGTGGTGTCCTCTTCCTTGGCCCACTCACTCATCAGGTTCAGGATTTCGTTCACATCGTCATCTTCGGCGGTGGCGGCGTCGAACACCGCGTTCTCGGAGTGCTCCTTCAGGCTCCGGTAGTTCCTCATCAGCAGTTTGGTGTTGTGGAGCCGCTTGTCGTAGATTTCCTTCTGGTGCTTGGTGGCCTCGCTCCGGTAGGCCCTGATCCCAGCGGCAACCGCCAGATCAATAACCTCCCGCTTCTGCTCCTCCGACAATGTTGTTCTCGCCCTGGGCTTTTTACTCGGCATGGGCGCCGCCCCCCTTACCGTCGTGGCGCTGGTGGAAAAGAACAATCGCCTGGGCCATGATGGACAGCACCTCGTCGAAGTTCAGGGAAACGCCGATCTTCTCCGAAGGGATAGCCAGGACCACCTTTCCAGCCTCGGTGTCTACGGTCACTTTGCACGGAGTGACCTTGGGCTTCGGGCTGTTCGGGCAGATCACAGCACAGTTCAAGCCGGTGTCTACTGCCCCGTTTTTTTCATCCACATTCATAACAGAATCCTCCATGCTCACGGTGCCTGAATGTGGGGCCCGGTTTTCTCCAGGCCCCGCACCATTGGTTTTCTCTTCTCCCAGGTCCGGCGGGTTACTCAGGGGGAATCCTGTCCCGCAGACCATGCAGAACTTCGCCCCGGGATGGTGCCGGTCATTGTGGCACGTCGGACATACATATCCCATCGCTTATCACTCCTTTACAAGAATTGATACCAGGGCCGGAAATTGACGATCCTCTCCAGCAGGGTCGCCGGGTGGCCGTCGAAGGCGATCGCCCGGTCATCGACATAGCAGACTGCCGGCGGTTTCTCGGGGGTGATGTTGTCCACCTCGATCCCGTTCTCCCGGAGCCATTGGGCGATGGCGTACTGGCCTTCGACGGATCGGCACCTGGTCGAAACGACCACCACGCGGTAACCGGCGGCCCGGATGTGGTCGATGGCCTCCTTGATCCCGGACACCGGCGGATCAGGGATCGCGGCGTCGCTTCCTTGCCAACCGGAGATGTAGCTGTGGATCACTCCGTCGAAGTCGAATACAACCGTGGGCCGGAAACCAGGGGTTCTCGACCACCACTTCACAACGGAGCCGTCTTTCTTCGCCACTTCGGTCTCCGCGTGGGTAGCTTCACAGGAAGAGGGAAAGAACATCTTGTCTGCATAGATGACCACATCGGTGATACTCCCGTAGTGCGGATCGCTCCCCTCCGCAATCTCCGGGACGATAGTGAGCGGCAGGGATTGTCCGGTTTCCTCCTGATACCACCGGCTGATCTCTTCAGAAACAGCAGCTTCCAGCCGTTTCCGGTCCTCATGGGTGGACTCCAGGGTGCCGAGCCTTTCCATTGCTTTGTTCACCATGTCCATCAAGGAAAACTTGCAAGGCATATCATTCATCCTCCGCTTCGTCGAGGTAGGTTGCCTGGAGATCGGCGATGTGCGTGAGCACCGCCAGGGGGAACTTCCCGAAGGCATTTCCTACGGAGAAGCCCCCACCCTTGAAGTCGGTGTCGGAGAAGCCCATGTGCCAGCGGATCGCCATAGCCTCCTCTCGGGTGAGCTTCATAAAGCCGGAGATGATGTAGACCGACTTCTCGCCGTGGCCGTAGGGGAGCTGGTCATCGACCACATAGAACGGGTACTTCTCCCACTGGCCCTGCTCGTTCTTCCGGTTTCTCATCTCCACCGTGTAGAAGTTGGCCTTGCAGATGTCATGGAGAAGGCCGCAGATAGCGATAGTCTCGTCGGAAATGGTGAAGTCCTCTCCGAACGTGCTCCCGGGGTAACCCTCTTCATCAGCGACCAGGTTACTCAGTCTTTCGTAAACATGAATGCTGTGCTCCACCAGACCGCCAGGACGGGAGAGGTGGAAACGGGTGCTGGCTGGCGCGGTGAAAAAGTCTGTGGTCTCCAGCCATGCCAGGAGTTTATCTGCTCCGGGACGGGAGATGTTTTCGCGGTAGATTTCCAAAAACTTTTCTTTCATCATAAGCACTCCTTCTGATTTTTAGGTCCCGCAAATGGGGAATGACGCCAACATCAGGGCGCCGGATAGTCCGAACAGGAATACATAGCTGTTCCCCTTGCTTCCTGAGTTGTCGGCCACATGGCCGAGCCAGGAGAGGATCATCACGATGAACAGCAGGATTCGGAACGCCGTCACCATAGGATCACCGCTTTCCCGCTTGCCTGGTGTAGCGGCCAGGACGGGCAGGGTAGGTGAGGATTTCCTGCCGGGAGCCGGGGCGCTGTCGCTTCGCTCCCAGGAAGCCAGGGTACAAACCCAGCACCTCTCGCCACCGGCCTTCGCTCATCAGCCGGTTGATCTTCGAGTACCCCTTCTTCCGCATTTCAGCTTTTGTCATTGATCTCAGCAGTTTTCTCATTGCCGTGTTCCTCCTTCTTGATTTCGTAGCCCAGCAGGGCTTTTTCTGCCATAGCCGCCACCTGGATGAGCTCACAGGCTCCCAGCATAGCAGTCTTCTTGATATGAATGAGGTAATGGGGGCCACACTGGTCCTCATCTCTTTTTACGCTGGTCCAGAGGTGGCCGAGGTGCTGGTTCAGCATCTCCATCTCGGCCTGAGCCTCCTCGACCTCCTCCTTGATGAGAGCATAACCTTCGTGCGGAGAATGAGCGGCGCCGCCATGTTCTGCGGCGGCCCGTCCATACTCCTCAGTAACAAGTCGGCTGACACCATTGAACAGTTTTTGCATTACCCCTCATCCTCTCCGCCTTCAGGGGAGCCGTAGGGATCGCCGTCCTCCTCATAGGGGTAATCCCCGTCCCCGGGGTGGTCGAGCAGGTCCCCGGCCTCCTCAGCGCCTTCCTGGCGGTCTTCCTCGCCCTCTTCGGCGGCGTCCGGGTCCTCCATGCGGTAGATGACCTCCTCGCAGTCCTCGCACATGATGACCACGGTGTTGGGCCCCTCGGTGCAGGTCAGGGAGTGTCCGACGTGGGGAGCCAGGACCTCGGCCTTTGCGTAGAAGGGCATATCCGGGTTGGCGGCAGAGGAGAGGATCACCTTGTTGTCCGTGGTCCGCACCGTGTAGTTCCCCATAGCCTCCAGGACCTTCATCTCGCAGTCGATGAACTGTCTCAGCCAGTTGTAAGCCTCCCGGTCCACGCCGGTCCCTTCGGATCGGCCGCCAGCCTCTTCGGGATCGACCTCACTGTACTCAGCGTCGATCACCTCGGACTCAGAGGCCGGGAGCCCCCTGGTGTCGGCCAGGTGGTCGTTCCCGGCCTTCTCCCCGTCGAAGATGGAGGTCTGCCCGTCATCAATGGGCCGCATGACATAGGTGCAGGTCTCCTTGTCCCACACCAGCTCATAGTTCCCGGCGAGAGTGCCGGTTTTCTTCTCCTTCCGCTGGATGACCGCGGTAACGGTGTGGTCGAACTTGGGCTTGGTGATGGATCGGGTCTGCTGTCCGATCCCCCGCACGGAGAAGTCCGGCGCGGAGTCCGGGGTGAGGGTAATCTTCACCTTCACGTTGACCTCAGCCACGTCCTGGCTGGTCTCATCCATCCCCTGGAGGGTGGCGCGGAGCACCTGGTCGAAGTCGGAGCACAGGGCATTGAAGGTGTCGCTCTTCAGCGACAGGGGCAGATCGTTTTTGTTGCACATGACGATTCCTCCTATGTGTTTTTCTTGATGTACTGGTTGCGGCAGTATTCGGAGCAGAAGTCCCGCCACGCCCCGCCGACCTTGATAGCCGTCCAGCCCATTTCAAAGAGCCGTGTCTGAACTCCCCGGAAGTCCGGGTTGGAGTCCTCGAAGGGGAAGCGAAGGTCGTGCCCGCAGTTGTCGCAGGTGCACACCACGTCGCCCTCTCCGAAGATTTGACCCCACTCCACTTCCTTACTCACCGGCTCCACCTCCTCCATCAAACGGCCCCCGGGGGACCGCTTCGGAGATAAGGACCACGGTGCGAGGGATTCTGGAGTAGAACTTCCGCACCATCGTGTCCACCACCTGGGCGTCATCCTTATAGGCCACCTGGTTCAGGCTGTCAGCGATGACCTTCAGAACATTGTCGGTGTCCGGCTTTTTGGTCGGCCGGATCATCCCGGCCTCCATGAGCCGTTGCTGTTTCTTGCTCTTGCTGGACGGGATGGGGTAGTAGGCAATCACACGAAGATCCAACTGCTTATCGTCGGCGAAGCGGTGACCGCCGCACTGACGCAGGTACTCAGTCCTGACAAGGTTCTCATAGATGATGGTGTCATCCGGCGTCCGGGTCACAGTTCTGTCTCCGTGCCTCTCCACCCGGGGACGCCCCTTCCCCTTCGGTTCCCCGGGGATCACAAACTTAACTCTCATTGCGCGGTTCCTCGAACTCGACAAAGTAATCGTAGGATCGCTTGGTCGCCCTCTCTTGCCTGGTGATCCGCACGATGTAGTCATTCCTCACCAGGATAAGGGCAAGTTCTTCACGATCCGCCGCCTTGTCGATTTTGACTTTGTACTTCATAAGGTCCCCTCCAAAACTTTCTCCATATCGTCGAAGCGTCTGGCGGCCTCGGCCTTCCTCCAGGAAGTGCCCTTGAACTCCATTGGGTAGCACACCTCGAAAATGCGGTCGTAAATGCGGGAATACCGTATGTCTGAGCATTTCATCATCTCATCCACGGTCAGGTTTGTGGTCAGGATCATGGGGAGCCGCGCGCGGTATCTGCTGTCGATGATGTCATAGACACGCTCCAGGGCGTAGTCCGTGCCCCGCTCGGCTCCCAGGTCATCAATAATCAGAAGCCTCGCCCTGTTCAGGCGAGAGATAAAAGCGTTGGCGGTCTCCCGGTTCTTGAGGTCAGCGGAGTCCACGATCTTCACGAAAGAGGTCATCACCGTCGGGACCTTCCGATCCAGCAGGTAGTTCGCTATGCAGGCCGCCGCGAAGGTCTTCCCGGTCCCCACATTCCCGTACATGAGGAGCCCCTGGTTCTTCTTTACCATCTCAGGGAAGGCCTCAGCATACCGGCGGCATAGCCGAAGGTTCCGGGCGTTGTTCTTCGTCTGGTGAAAGGTGTCGAAGGTGGACTCCCGGAACTTATCGTCCATCAGGGAGTCAATACGGAGCCGCTTGATCTTCTCCATGTCCGCCCTGGCCTGTTCCTCTACCTTCCGGCGGTCCTCCGCCTCCTGGCGACACTTACAGGTTGTCGCCACCTTCAGAGGCTCGGGAAAGAACTCCCCGGTCAAGATCGTCTGCTTCGGGGTATGGCACTTTCCGCAGTAGAGAAGGCCATCCTCGCCGATGTAGTCCGGCGGACCACCGGCCTCCTCCGACTCCTTCCGCTGGTTCTCGATCCCACGGGCGGCAAGGTTCTTCAGAAAGCCGGAGAGATTCAGCCCTGCTTCCTCCATCATGTGTCACCCCCTTCGTACTCTTTGAACGGGTTGCCCTCCGTGGAGGGCGGCCTTACGATGACCCCGGGGTACTTTTTCTCCACCCGGTCCACCACCCAGCTCAGGATCGCACGGTAGTCATCCTTATAGGCCTTTCCCTTCGAGCCCTTGTATAGGTCCAGCTCCTTTACCATCAGGTCGGCGGCCTGTTTCCCATACTCGGTGCATAACTTCTGGTACTCAACCTCGGTGAGGTGGACAAACTCGGCCATCCTCACAGTCTCCCGTTTCGGCTTTTTCCGCTTTGCGGGTTGCTGACCTTCGAGGGTTCCGTCTTCGGCCGGTGGGCGCGGGTCTCCGCCGGCGGGCTCACCTTCCGCTTTCGGCTCCGGCGGGGTTTGCTGGGGCGGTTGTCCCTCTTGGGGGTCTTTTCGATTCCTTGCTCTTTCATCACGTTTCCTCCTGGCGTCATAGTCCCGCTTTCTTCGGAACTTGTACCACTGTTCCTGCCACTCTGACCAGTCGTGGAGGTAGATGATCCCGCCTACATCGTCGAGCCAGCCGGAGGAAAACAGAGCCGCGACTACCTTTTCAGGTGGTATGTCCGTCTTCCCGAAAAAGACTTCGGCGATGTCGCCTTTGTCAGCGTCCTCGATCCTGCCGTTTTCGTCTGCGTTGTTGAGCCCCCAAAACCAAAGGAAATTCAGAATACCCAACGCCTCAGCCTTAGAGCAGTCCAACATCTTGGACAGCCGCCTCAGTTTTTTCCCGTCAACGTGGTCGTGAACGCTTATCCAGGCCATCTAATCACCTGCCTTTGCAAGGGGCGCTTGAGCGCCCCATGAGTTTACTGGTCCGAAGGCTCCCCGCTCTGCTCGGGTTCCTCTGCGGGAGTGGGATCAGCGGCGAGGCTTTGGATGGTACTGACCAGTTCATCCACGATTTTGTTGTAGGTAGAAACCTTCATGCCGGTGGTGCTGTTCAGTCCGTGATTCTGGATCAGCGTCAGGATAACCTTGTTCCCCTCCTCCTTGCCGAGGTGGTCATGGGCCATCTTAAAGAGAGCCTGTCTCTGCTCCTGGGAGATAGGCGGGTCCTCCGGCTCCGGCTCACTCCCGGAGTCATCGACCACAGTGTACTCGGCCGGGATCGCGCCGGCGGCCACCATCTCATCCTCAGAGTAGGTGCCCTGGAAGTCGCGGGGGAAAGCCTCGCGGCAACACTGGCTGACGGCGACCTTGTTAATCATGGTGGCCGGTTTGCTCTTCCAGTTCGCCATGTTCTTGTCGTACTCGGAGAGGGCGACTTCCTTGTAGGCGGTGAACTCCTTACCGTTGCGGACGTAGGTGATCCGGCACCAGCCGCCCAACAACTTCTCTCCGGGGTAGGGGCAACAGCCCTCTTTCTTCACGATCTCATCCCCGCGAAGGACCAGGATGCCGTCTTCCTTGTGCTGGAAGCCGGGGTTCTCCACCGCTCTGCGGAGGTAGGTCCCCTTGCCGACCACAATCTGCGCGGGATCGTCCTTGCTGTACTTAATCAGGTAAACCTCGCCGTTGACCAGGGGGTTCATGCCCTGGTTCTTGCAGGTGTTCATAAAGAGCACGATTTCCTGGTCGCTGACCAGATCAGCGCGGCCACGCACCAGGTACTTCTTCACGAACGGGAGGTCCAGGGCCACTTGGGACCCGGCAACCTCATAGATGACCGACAGCGCGTTGGCCTCGGCCTTGCTCATTGCATTACTCATGCTTTACTCCCCCTAAAGTTCATTCTGTTTTTTTCGGTGTACTCCACACCTGGAATGGTGATTCCGCCTTTGGTTGCCCGGATGAGCCGCATGATCGCGGCCTGGTCCACCGGCCGGATAACTGCCCCCATGATGGAAACCGGAACTTTCTCTTCGTCAATCCCGGTGATCTCCCAATCCTTGGTGACAGTTACTCCCGCCGTCTTCTTGGGGGCGGGAGCATAGACGCCGTTCTTCGCGGCGCTCTCCGCAACCTCGGCTTCCATCAAAGCGGCGTAGGCCTCGCTGTTCCGACCCTCGGACTCCAGAGCGATAGCCTCCGCCTCCTTACGGCGCTGTTCCTCCTCAGCAGCTCTCCGGGCCTCTTCCTCAGCCAGTCTCCGCCGCCGATCCTCCTCCAGACGGTAGGCGCCCATCTTATTCTTCAGAGCCTTCTCCGCCTCCTGGAGGGGGGATAACATCATCTTCTCGCGGTTGCAGATTTCTTTGTGGGCGTCACTGGCCCGCTTCTTCATGGGGGCGAAGAACTCCGCCACCTTCTTGGCCTGGGCCTTGATCGCAAGTCCGATCTTGGCCGCCTCCTCGAAATCGTCCTCAGAGGCGATCACCATGCCCTCGACCTGGATCGTGACACCGGACACCTCCTGACGGATGGCGATTTCGTTCTCACTGGTGGGCTGACCCACCTGGGCCACAACAGTTTCTTTTGCCATAGACTGATTACCTCCAAAAATATTTTTGTTTGTACTTCAGCACCGTCAGAAGGGAGCTGAACACTTGCCAGCTTTCCGCCCCTCCATCGAGCACCAGGAAGTCGAATGTGCCGTCCCTCTTCAGGTGGAGCGCCGCCGTCTTCTTCGGCTCCGCGCCCAGGCTGTCGAGGGCCTTTTCATAGGCTTTTAACTGGACCTTCACCAGCATTTCTTCAATCTGCTGGGTGGTCTTGTAGTCAACGAGGTGGAGCTGTCCGCCGATGTCGCAGATCAGGTCCGCAGTCCCGGCATACCCCATGAATTTGTGGTAGAGCCGGTATTCCGAAGCGATGGGCTTCACGTTAAATTCCCGATACCATCTCAGGAAGGCGGTGAAGTAGCCGGAGAACTCGGGGTCGATGTCTTCAATGCCGAAGCTGATGTAATTCTCGATGGCATTGTGGACTGCCGTTCCCTTGTCAGCCGCCCGGTTGAGCACCCTGGGCTCGACGCTTCGGTATGTCTCATCGGACAACGGCTTCATCACCTGGGTCACACTCGGGAGCTCGATCCCCTTCAGCCGGTAGATATGCCGCCGGTCATCGAAGGTGAGCACCTTCGCGGTGTCTGGAAGCACTACCATCGGTCCACCTCGGCAACTCCGGTCCGGGCCCCAAACCGATCCTTCAGGATGTCCAGGGCGGCGTCTCCGGCGCAATCCTCCAGGTGGTAGTAATCGCCGTCCACCTCCATGTACTCATCCCCCGGAACAATGGGCTCCCCACAATGTTTGCAGGTGTAGACCGCCGGCGGATCAGGCGCGTTGGGGCACCTGGGATCACATGGGGTTCTCATGCAGATCGCGCACATTCTCTGCACCTCCCGTTGATCGCGGCCCGGAAGCAGGCCTCCATGATCTCATCCTCCAGGAGTAGGGGGGCGTAGTCTTCCGGCAAGCCCTTCACCTGGATCTTCTGCTCGGTCAGCTTGACCGCTTCCTCGACGAGGGAATCAGGGGCTTCCAGCCCCATTCGGGCCTCTGCACGTCCTCTCGCTTCGGTGATCTCAGTCTCGCTCACGCTTGCACACCTCAGCTTTCATAGGGATTTTCGGCACTCCAGTCCCACGTCGTTCCGGCGTGGTACTCGGTCGTGAAATGGTTGTGGCGGCCGTCTCCCCAAAAGTACAGGTACTCCTCCGGCAGGATTCGGCCAACTTCTTCAGCTCCGGCTTTCTCCAGGGACCACCGATCCAGAACATCCCGGACCAGCCATTCGATATGCGGGTCCACGGGATTGCTCTCGCTGTAACCATGGAACTGGCTGTCCTGCGTCACCACCTCCACGATGGTGTCAGGGAAGAAGGCCTCCGCGCTGTCTACCCGGTTCAAAATGCACCAGGCCACCGCCGCCATCTCCATGTCGGAATGAGTGATAAGAGCTTCCCCGTATACCGTCTTCGCTATGGCGGCCACATCCTCATCGGAATAGAGGGGGGTGATCTCATCGCTCACGGCCACAACCTCCTCTGCCTGTTCAAGGACCTGCACCGTGGTGGATGGGGCCAGGGAGTAAACAGGGACCGGAATTGCCGTCTCCGGCGCTTCCGCCTGATCCGGGAGGGCCGCGGCCACCAGGGTCACAATTCCGATTGCGAACAGGGAGACCGCTGTAATCCTCGCTGGGTACATTGTCCGCCGCCGGCGTCTCCGGCGTCTCGCCGCCTGGGGGCTACGCCGGTACTGTGCAATTTCCGTCATTGGTCTGATTTCCTTTCTGTCCAAACTCCAACAGGGGTGAAACGAAGATGCCGATGTCGAGCTTGGTCCGCTCCAGAGCCTTGTCCAGCTCCGCTTCGCTTTTGATCCCGTACTCATCTTCCAGCCACTTCATGGCCGCTTCAGTTTTGGTCATTTGGCCTCACCGTCCCTGAGCTGCTTTTCGCAAAGAAGCTGGAGCTCGGCGACCGATTTAGAGAGCTTCCCGAGGTAGTCCACGATCTCCCACATTTTGGGGACCTCCTGGCCGTCGATCACTCCGTCGGCCGCGATGTCAACGAGTTGCTGTTTCACCTGTTCGATCTTTCCGGTGGATAGGCCTTGAAGAATACCCAGGGTGACGCGCTCAATCGGGGCAACTTCTGTTGCCAGGTCCAGGTCCCGGCCCAGCGGACACTCCTTCTTGCAGTAGTTGGTCCTCAGCTCCGGGCACCCGTAAAGCTCCGCCATATCGTCTACCAGGTCAACGGGCACGACCTTGGTGATCCCCAGCTCATGCTTCGCCAGCGAGGACTCCGAGATGCCGAGGAGTTCAGCGGCCCCGGCCCTGCTGTTCAGGCGCTCGTTGTGTACTGCCGCCTCTTTCCTGCAACGAAAGTAGATGGTCTCATTCCCGATCTTACCGGCGCTATCCATTTCGCTCACCTCCCGCCTTTGGTAAAATTAGAACATCAGGTGCAGGGCGCCTCGCTGTCGGCTTCGTTGCCTTTCGGCAATTCTTCTTCCTTCACATTGCCTTTCGGTAACTTCCCGTCAAAAAAAATAGCGTTCACCTTGTCCTGGTCAAGTTCCAGGGCCTCGGCTACCAGCATGATCTCTTCGGGCTTGAACCGAACCTCTCCGCGCTCTTTCTTCGAGTAGGAAACCGTTGAAACACCCAGGGTTTTTGCCATCTGCTCCTGGGTGAATCCCTTGCGGGTCCGCTCCACCTTCAGCTCAATCGCAATCATCTTCATCACCTCCATTCCCGATGTGCTTTCAGTATAACTTGTCTTTTGGTAATTGTCAATAACGAAAATTATAATAGTGGTAAGTCAGGTTCATTTTTTCAATTTTCAATGCTATAATGGAAAATCATTTGCGAGGTGTAGGAATATGAATGTGTTTTCTGAACGGTTGCGCCAGATTTTGGACCGGCGGGGAGTGAGCCAGGATTGGCTTGCCCGCCAGATTCACGCTACCCCGGCGACGGTTTCCAGGTACTTGACCAGTGACCGCGTTCCTCGCGGTGAGAATGTTGCCGCCGTTTCGAGCGCGCTGAACGTGTCCGCCGACTACCTCCTGGGCCTCATCGACGATGAGTGCACCCTGAAGAGGGATCGCCGATCTGGACTCGATGTTGAAGTGAGCCTCCTTGTGTCCTGCTACCGGAAGGCCAGCTCATCCGACCAGCGGGTGATCTGGACCCTTCTCGACAAATACATGACGCCGGAGGAAAGGGGAGTCTTGCAGAAGCTCTTAGAGTACGCCAACGAGAGCGCCGTATAATTCCCTTTCCGGGTGGCGGGAAGGATGGATCAACATGAGGACGCTATCTGGAAACGAAAACTTTTGGTTCGACGGTATGCCGTTGCCCCACCTGGTCGGTGACTTTTGGGCGTGGAGTTCTTCTGATCTGCTGAAGGGCACCCTGCGGGGAGCCCTTGCGGAGTTCATCGTCGCTACGGCCATAGGGGGGAATACAAGCGAGGCCCATGAGGATCGGCAGGCATGGGACCTGGAGATGATCTGTGGGGGAGGGGTCTGCAAAATCGAGGTCAAGTCCTCCGCCTACATCAATGCCGGGGCGCGGGATGGTCTTTCATCTGTTTCCTTCAGCATCGCCCCCAGCCGGCGGAGTGAGCTTGGGAAGAAGGTGCTCGACAAGGATCAGGCCCGCCGCGCCTCCGATGTCTACGTCTTTTGCCTGTTCGCCAGCAAGGACCGGGAGGCGGCCAACCCCCTCATCCTGGATGACTGGCAGTTCATCGTGATCCCCACCCCCACGCTTGACTGGTCCTGCCCGGGGCAGAAAACAATTTCCCTGCGCTCCCTGCTGAAGCTGAGATCGGCCAGCGTGGACTACGGCAACCTCGCTCCGGCCATCGAAGCGGCAAACCGGGCGGCGAAGGATATTCGTGATTATATACAAAGTTTTTTACCCCCCCCCCCCCGATTTGGTGTATTTTGACGATATGCACAATTCCGCCCTCTGCCATGCCGGTGAGGGCGGTTCTTTTACTCTGGTTCTGGTGCCGGTACTGTTTATGGTTATGGTGCTGGTTATGGTACTGGTTATGGTTACGAGGGATTTTCCGCCGACCTTTCGCGTGACTGTCACGCATTTTCTGAGCGGACTGTCCGCTGGATGGTCGCAAAATTATTGCCGGAGGGTTTGATATGCCGAAGAAGAGAGGGAGCAACGAGGAGTTTTTGAATCCGGGGGCGAGGCGGTTCCGGCCCCCGGAGGTCATGCCGAGGAAACTGAAGGCGGCCATCTACGTCCGGGTCTCCACCCGGTATCAGGTGGACAAGGACAGCTTGCCCTTCCAGAAGGAAGAGCTCATCAACTACATCAAGTACGCCCTGAACATCGAGGACTATGAAATCTTCGAGGACGCCGGGTACTCTGCAAAGAACACCTCCCGGCCGAAGTTCCAGGAGATGATGAGCCGTATCAGGAACAACGAGTTCACCCACCTGGTAGTCTACAAGATCGACCGGATCAGCCGAAACCTTCTGGACTTCGCGCAGATGTATGAAGAGCTCCAGAAGCACAACTGCTCCTTCGTCTCGAAGGTGGAGCAGTTCGATACCTCCACCGCTATGGGAGAGGCGATGACCAGGATCGTGCTGGTGTTCGCGGAGCTGGAGCGGAAGATGACCGGGGAGAGAGTCACGGCCATCATGTTCTCCCGGGCCGAAAAAGGCCTCTGGAATGGAGCTCCCATACCCATCGGGTATAAATGGAGCGAGGAGAAGAAATACCCCGTTGTGGACCCTGAAGAGGCCAAGGTCGTGCGTTACATCTTCGACAGGTATATTTCCCTGGAGAGCGCCCTGAAGGTGTCCTATGACCTCGCGGCAAACAGCGTGAAAACGAAGAGGGGAGGGGAGTGGACCAGCAAAACGGTCCGCGATGTGATCCGCAATCCCTTCTACAAGGGGACCTACCGCTACAACCACAAAACGCAGACCGGAACGGAAAAGCCCCTGTCTGAGCAGATCATCATAGAGTGCAACCATGAGCCGATCATCAGCGAGGAGGTCTGGAGCCGGGCCAATGCCATCATGGACACCAACGCCGAGAGGTCCGTCGCCCACCTGCGGAACAACATCAGGTACACGCACATCTTCTCGAAGATGCTGAAGTGCTGGTACTGCGGCATGACGATGGGCGCCGGCCTGGACCGCCCCAGGTCCGACGGCTACCGGCCCTCCAAATATTACTGCCCCTCCCACAACCGGAAGCAGGGATGCCCCAACCGCTACATCTCCGACATCATCATCGGCCCCTTCGTCCTGAACTACCTCGCCAACATGGTCCAGGCGGCGCAGAGCGTGTCCAAGAGGACCAGGGTGGACACCCTGGAGAAAATGCTTCTGCGCGGAAAGTTCTTCTCCAACGTGGACCACATCGAGAGGGAGGGCTTGCTGACCACGTTCAACAACATGGTCTACGGGGTGGCCCGGGCAGACTTCGATCCGAAGAAGGACCAGCCGGATGAGCCCAACAACGCGGAGCTGGATCTTCTGGCCTCCGAGAGGGAGAAGTACATTCGCGCCCTGGATCGTCTGCAATCCCTTTACCTGTTCTCTGATGACGGCATTTCGGAGAAGGACTACATTGTGCAGAAGGGGGAACTGGAAGATAAGCTGGAGTCGGTCAACCGGCGGATCGCGGAAATCCAGGGAGAGGCGCCGGAGGATGACGCCGACCTCTTGCAGAAGGCCACCCGGTTCTACATCCAGAACGAACTCGTTAAGAAGCGGTCCCTGGATTTCAAAAAGGCCGTCTCCGTCTTTGACAAGGAGAGTCTAAAGGATTTCTTCAGCTCCGTGATCGACGCCATGACCGTGAAGGACGGGCGGGTGAAAGCCATCCGGTTCAAGAACGGGCTCACCAACGTGTTCGTCTACAAAGACGAAACCGGCCCGGAAGAGCATGAGAGCGCCGTGGAAGCGTCAGAATAAATCCCCGGGGGAGTTTTTCCCCCGGGGATTTCCCGTGCCTCTCAGGGCCTCCTATTCGCTCATAAACTCGATGAGGCGGTCCAGGCGCTTCAGGTGTGCGCGGAGGTTTGCCAGCCTCTTCTCGTCCGGGATCACCGCGGCCTTCTCCTCTTCGGTCAGGTCGAAGTTGATGTCCGCGCAGTAGGTCACGACATCGGCGAGGGTGTCCAGGTCCTCCGGCGCATCAACTCCCTGGCTGTCGAAGCGGATCAACTGGCGGTGAATCACATCCAGCTTCAGCGGGTAGTCGCTCCTGTCGAAGTAGCTCAGGATCATGCGGGCCTCCGCTTTCTTCAGGTTGATCCCCGGGTACACATCCTCGAAGAGCGCAATCAGCATACCGGGGGAAACATCTACATAGAACTTTGCCACAATTACATCCTCCTCATTCTCAGGACCTTAAAAGTGAATACGCGGCTTCGGCCGGAATACATAGGGGCGATCAGTACCCCCCCCCCGCTTTTGTGGCCTATGGTAACGTAGGCGGTCCCTCTGCTGTTCAGCTCCAGGTCAACGGGGGCGCCGCAGGACAGACAGTTCATCGTGAACTGGGGATCGCTGATGTTGGTCATGTACTTGTACTTGCTCCCGCACTTGCAGTAGAGATGGACCGGCTTCAGGTCGTGGAGATCGGTGCGGTGTCCGCAGTCGCACTTGTGGAAGGTCAGGGGGTACTTGGAGCTGTACCCCTTCTCCTTCCCGCAGGCCTCGCACCGGATGAAGAGAAAGCCCTTGTAGGACTCCCGCTCCTCTTCTCTCCCGCCGCCGGCCGCCGGTGTGCTCCAGGTCTCCCGGGCTCCGAACATCGACTCCACGCGGCTCCGGGTGGGCTTCTGAGGCTCCGGCTCCGGGCGCGGCTCCTCCGGGGGATCAGCATACTTCAGCCCCGATAGGTGGGGCGCCTCGTCTTCACTGGAGGCGAGCTGTACTGCCACCCGGATCAGGTTCTTCGCTCGGTCCGGCGACATCTCGAAGGACATTTCTGCGAACGGGGTTTTGATCGACACATTCATGGGGTTTCCTCGCTTTCT
>ERZ779896.1822-NODE-1822-length-16448-cov-3.640334_pt1 | contig 16448 bp, 19 predicted proteins | sample MGYA00511067_ERZ779896 | MGnify/ENA primary metagenome ERZ779896 (study PRJEB29588, sample SAMEA2161597) | human gut metagenome | biome: human gut; feature: human-associated habitat; material: faeces | place: Denmark | collected 2008/2010 ... | reverse complement strand
CGTGCGCGGCGATCTCGCGCATGCGCGGCGTACCCTCGTCCTCGCGCTTCATCAGGCGGTAAAACGCCCATGCGAAGGACAGGGCGACGACGGACGCGGCAGGCACGATCCAGAAAATCGAAGGAATGTTCATATCATAAATTATAGTTAGTTGGTTGTATGCCTCTGCAAACTAATCAAGTAAGGTGAAAACAAATATAAGAAAATATCCCGGCCCGCGGAGTGTGGGATTATAATGATGTAACGACTTGATTTATCGGGTCGTTACATTATTGTATAGGATAATAGGTAACGAAAAGGCAACGGTTTATTTTCAGCGTCTTGCGTTCAAATACCGCATTTCAAATAACCTACTGCAAGATACGAAAAATTTTCCGACCGGGCAAATTCTATTCAATTGAAGAAAAATGACTGAATCAACAAGCTATTGCAATGATTAAAATTTGAAGGATTTATTTTTTCTGATAAAAGGTGTCCAAACTTTTGACCATTTTGTAAAGGTACTCAAGGATATAGGCAAAAAAAATTTAGAGCAAGAATTTGTGCAGAGTCGACAGAGTCAGTCAACAAATATTTTCGGAAAGGCAGATAACCTGCCCTATGGATACCTCGCCTATCCTAGTCCCAATATTTGATTTTACCGCCATGAAGATGCTATGCATAATCCAATGGCGGTAAAGATTGAAGTAGTCGCCCCGCATCAGATATGTCGTGGCGTACATCCACTTACCTCGGCACTAATCCCACCAGTTATGCAGATGAAACCCCAAATACTTGAACAGAATGCAGTAGGCCTTATGGTAACGGACGTCCTGCTTGTTCGCTTTGTCGTATGCTCCCTTGTGGTCGTGATAAATCGTAAAACGATTGACATTGTGCATATTCACCCGACAGGAATCGAAATCGCCGCTACTACGGTCTTTGCTTAGGACAATATCGATCAGTCGGCAAGCGGTGCGCATGGTATTTGCAACATAACGCCTGTTGCGGCAATGCCCGAACTGCTCCCAATACGCAATCATCCGCTCGATTTTGAATTTCAGAAGATAGAATATCTCCGACCAGTCATAATTATCTCCCCACGACAACTCTCGCATGACCCTGTCATGATTCAACCTGCCAAGTGCACTCGTATAGGCGTTCCAATCCTCGCGCTTCATCTCGTGAACCGGGCCTTTGCCACAATCTTTAAGTTTTTCCTCACACTCCTTATCCAAGCGTTTCATTTCTGCTTGTCGCTCCGCCTCGGTCATCACCTCATAACGGGCTTGTACCTCATCCTGTTTACGCAACTCATGCTTTAACGGAAGATTGTTGGCGATCTTGAAATAATAGCCTTCGCCCTCCTCTTTGCGCACCTTCGCCTCGTATTTCGCACACTCTGCCTGCCATTGATCCTCCAACGGTTGTAGACGGGCTACGGTTGCAAGATCGGCCAATCGCTGATTGTGGGTACGTGTACAACAACAAAGAATCTCGCGAGAGTGTCGCGCATTCCACTGCTCACCGATGATATGCGCTTGTTCCAACTGCCTGACAATGCGTTTGGCTCGGTTTTGCTCGATATGGAATTGGCCGCATACCGTCGATACTGATGCCTGCCACTCGACAACATCGTGCGCCACCGCCTCAAACAGCGGGGCGCGGCGATTCCAATCAAAGGCAGGATTACTCATGGGTTGCGTGATATGCAAAGACTCTTTCATACTCGTTTCGTAATTGTGTGATTTTCTTTGCTCCTTTTTCAAGGTCGTATTGGAACAATCCCGCAAAGGAACTGTTGCAGAGCATTTCGATGTCGGATTCAGTAATTGCACGCGGAAAACCGCACGCGGCATAGGGTTGCATTTTGCGCCAAACGGCACTCATCAGCGACTCATTCTTACGAATTTCCAGCATGGTATCCCGCTGTGCAAAATAGTAAAAGAGCATCTCGCGGTGGAGTGTCTCTCGTAATTCATCTTTCGTCATAAAGGATTGAATTTGGGGTAAAAGTAAAGTTCTTTCCTGCCATCTCGGGACAGAGAGGGAAGACGACCACTTTATGTTGCCGTATGCGCCTTAAACTTGTACTCCGAACACATGTGTCGGCCACATTGCTTTTGCTACTGCATCCGCCTCGCCAATGATAATCCCGTAATAATCGGCAAAAAACTTCTCAACATCGAACTTTTGGGGAGTTTGAAGGTGCGCTCGGCCTGCTCCAACGCCTTGATGCGGTCGAGGGCATAGATGCGTGGCTCATCATACTCTTCGCTCTTGCCGAGCATATCCACTGCTACTCAAAGAGCTTCACGTACCACGGCTTCATCTCGAAAGTCGAAGCCTCACCACGACGGAAACTGTGGTAGGCAATCTGCAACACGCGATCCCTACGCATAGCATTAACGATCTATGTAAAGTACTCTTGTTCTGAAGGCCCTCTGAACGATCTGCTTAAATCCGCACACCCGGATATCACGAAACGCTTTGATGGAAGAGTGCAGGCGAAACCTTAAGCCGGATTAATGTGCTGCAATTTCATCATACGCGGTGAGGATCTCACGCGCCTTGCGAAGCTCCGCGATAATCTCCTCGGCTTTGTCAAATCCGTTCACTCGTTTGCGGCCCAGCCACGACTGTGCCTCCGCCTCCAGCCAGCCCAAAGCCGACAGTGAGCGGAGATATGCATCCTTTCGTGCAAGATCGGCATTGTAGTGTGCCCCTTTAGCTCTCCTGCGTGCTCGAATGCCGAGATATTGTCCTTCGTTACCCGATAGCACCATGCGGAACAACAGTTCATCCGTCAAACCGTATTCGAACCAGCGGCCGTTTTTGCATTTGCCGAGGAGTTTGAAGTCTGCCGCCTCAATCGCTGCTATTAAATCCTGCGTATCAATCTGGTTGACCCGGGTGGCCTTGCGGTTCTTGGCCCGCTGCTGTTGCCATGCCTCGATCTTGTTGCTGCACTGCTCCGCAAGTAGTTTAGGTGTAATGGCCTCAACATCATCGTATTCAAACAAATAGCCGAGGCAAGCACCTATCATCTCCATTTCGCACGATGAAAACCTCGGTTTGCTGGGGTGAGGGATGCCGAATACGGGGATGCGGTTCGCGCCAATCGTCCCAAGCCGCAACTCCGAAGGGATCAACTCGCGCTGGTTCTCGATAGACAGATGCCGGAACCATTTTTGTGCCCCGAGGCAGAGAATACGCTTCGGCTGCAGTATCTCGATCAACGCTTCGCACCGCTTGTGGCAGTCATGTCTGCGGACAACCGTCTCAATCCCCACGGCGCGCGGTGTACTGAAAAGCACCACTTCGGAGAAGACCAGTTTGACATTCTCGCCGTCAAGTAGGCTATCAATATCCACTCCGGCGTACCGTAAGATGGAGCGCAGCATGATCCAGATGCGCCATTTGTTACGCTCTTCGCGAAAGTACCAGTTGCCGCGCAGGAGTACGTCTCCGGTCATCCGATTCCCATGCAGGCCTCCTTTGATACGCCAATCCTTGCTCGCCAGTTGGTCTTGATATCGATAGGGGCCATCAGATCCGGGGTTGATGGCCAGAATCAGCAACTCGGGACGCTGCCGAACCTGCGACAAATCAGACTGAGTATAGAACGGCAAATCGCAGTCGGGGTCGCTCGTGGCGATGTCGTGATAGAAGTTTGCGGTCCGATCGGCCCAGTCCCGCAATTGTTCGGTCAGATTCATCATAGGAGAGAGGTTGTTTGCGATAAAGGTACTAATAATCGGAGAACTTCCCAAAGTGTGACAGCGGCTCATATCCGTAACCACCGCTCGGGCGAGGTGCAAAAGTGTATCAGCAGCGCAAGGACGATCACCGCAAGCAGGATCAATGCGATCTTGCGAGTTCGTGGATTCATCCGACCACGAATGTCGGTTTTTTGCTCGGACAACACCCATTTCCGACCGGTATGGTCGGTAATATACCATTTCTCCCTGTGATAATAGCCCGTTACACCCTCAAGAAAATCTCCCTTCTCGTCACAGATATCAGGTATAGCGAGATGCCCGGATTTGTTGATCTGAACCCATCTCCCATCTTTTTCGACAAGCGCTACTCCTTTACGAAAGGGCCATACAAAATCGTAGATGAAGGGAATGACCTGTTCACCGGACTCGTTCACAAAGCCCCATTTTTCATGATACTTGACCGCGGCCATTCCCTCCCGAAAGGGCCTGGCAGAGTCGTAAACACAAGATATGATGATATTACCGTCACTATCGGCAAAACCATATTTCCTAAAATTCCGAATGACTCTCGGTGATTTTCCAGACTTCGGAATGTTATTACTGCGTGGCAGCGCGTCGGGCTTGTTTTGCATTTTATCCATCATTACTATTTTATGTTTTTATGTTCGTTTGCAAAATTCTCTTGTCGATGGGCCAAAACACGACACAGCAACGGAAAATTTACAAAGCGGAGGATTGTGTCATGATTTGGGATCGCACAGGGCTATTTTTGTTTCGTAACCAATCACACGATAATGACACTCTGTGAACTTCTGCATCAAGTCGCGTGGGACGATATTCGCCCCCATATCGAACGACATCTGCCGGAACGCTCCGAGACGAAACTCGCCGATTACGAAAGGCTCTTCGAGTTGGTTCGAAAAACGGCTCCGGATCGCACCACCTACATACCCCGCACACCCCTTACATTTCGGTTCTACCGAAATCCCGATACGCTATCCTGTGAATGGAATGATCTGGCTCATGATACGATTAACTATTTTGGTAGTTACGTTGCCGATCATGCCTTCGGAGGCCCGCTGTCGCGTTCGCTGGCCTCACGGATCGAAAAATTCTCTCTACCTATCAACAATTCCGAGTGGGCCGCCTTTTGCCTTTGGGAGCTGTTGCGCTACTATGGAGAGGATGACAACAGCGACGCGCCCAAAGTAAGAAAGCTCTTCCCTCTGTTCCGCCACCTTGTCTTCCGTTGGAATGATTGGCGATTCCGGCGGATGGCGCGTCGTTTCCGCATGGATCAGAATATGGCACCAAAGGGGGACAAGAGGCTGCAACGTCTGCGTCGCAAGGTGCAGCAGGTCGAAGCCTCCATTTTGAAGATTACGGGAAGAGAGTTTTTCACCTTGCACCAACTTCCCGAGAAGAAAATCAATCGGGTGTACGAATTGATTGGAGACCGCAAATGGCTGCTTGACCAAATGTTTGTCGGCACGCCCGAGGAGGTGGCACGCATGGAAGCGGTAAACGAACGTCTGCTGGAGCTCACCAGCCTGATGTATCGCCGGAGTGCCGCACTATACCGCAAGGTGCTGACCAGTAGCTATGATGCCGACTTCGATGACGATGTGATGGTAGAGGGAATCCTGAAATACAGCTATAATGAGGAGTCATCGCTCCTGCCCATGTCCAACGACGCCTTCTATGGTTCGGATTTTTGCCGGATGATGCAGGTGATTGATGGACTCTACGGATATGACATAGTGGTTGAATTGGAGGAGATCGAATCGACCTTGTGCAAGAATTTCGATCCACACGACCAGCCGGAGATGAGCGATGCCGAATTGGGTTTCAAGGATGAACTCGACGACGGTACAACATGGGCCGAAGGGATCTTGTGGCACCCGGCATTCAAGAATATCTGCTTGTGTCATGCGGTACACGACATCTGTACGCACAAGAATTATTCGATTCCCGACCTATTGCGGATGAACGATTTCTGGTGCGAAGTGAAGGTGACGCACCAACACATCGTCGATCAGGGCGGCAACCGTTGGGAGTGGTGGAGGCGTTGCACCTTCGAAGAGTTTCGCTCCAAGCTCCTCTCCGAAGCGGAGCATCGTCCTGAACACATTCGGCTGGGGCAGTATATCATGACCCGCACGTTGCAACTCTTCCCCGATGAGGCGACATCCCCCTTGTGGGATGGATTGGACGACTGCTTTTACCTTGATGAGCGAGTAGATAGCTATCTGCACCGATTGTATGATCGGCTCAATGCCCCCGACGAGGAGTAAAATTTACGCCCGCTATGTCGCCATTTGGCACATTCTGTCGGTAGTTTCGTCAAACCGAGAAAAATACTACATTTGTTTAACTAACCAAATTTCAGATCTATGGCAAATTTCTATTGTGAGTACTGCGGACAAAAGTTTTCTTCGGTATCCTCTTTGACTGCCGGTAATTGTATGCGGCATCCTAATGGCACTTGTAAAGGACGCCATAAACTCTATGAGGGAAGTGAGAAAAGTAAATACACCTGCAAATACTGCGGGCAAACTTTTAACTCGATCTCCTCGATGACCGCCGGTAACTGCATGCGCCATCCGAACGGCACGTGTAAGGGCCGCCATGCTCCGGCATTATAGCGGCAGTGCAATCATGAGAAATCCGGCTGGTTAAGCCGGATTTTTGTTTTCATACAGAACCGTTACGCCTCTTGGTGATTGCGAGACAGATCCTCACCGACGGCCTGCATTCGCTCGCGGAGCCATTGGGGTTCCAAAACCTCGATGTCATCTTCCGCATTGATAGCATGGATTAGCAACTCCTGTTGGAAATCGAGCGTTGGACGCAGGTAAAATTCAAAGACGGAAGAGTCCTTCGTGATCTCGGTCTCCAGTTGTGAAACGTGCAACGGCAGCGTGCGGATGTATTGTCGTTGGATGCCCGTAACGCGTACCCGCATCCGCTCGGACTTGACACGGTCATCGACGACGATCCCGAACGAATCGGCAAAGAAGCCCTCCGGATCGAAATCGTCGGGCAGCACAAAAGTGTTCTCTATCGTACGGAGGGTGTGGATGCGATCCAGCGCGTAGACGCGCAGCCGCCTGTCGCTCATGCTGCACCCCACCATATACCACCGCTGGCGGAAGACCTTGACGCAATAGGGAGCCACCTCGAAGGTCGAGACTGTATCGCTCCAGAAGCTCTGGTGGATTATCTCCAATGTCAGATTGTCGCGCATCGCCTCAATGATCTGCGTCAGGAAGCGTTGCCCCGAGGGGATCTCCTCGAAGAGAATACGCCGCTTGAGGTGGTGGCTTTCGTTGATGAGGAGATTCACGGCAAAGGTGTTCAGCAACCACGTCCGAACCCCTCCACGCTCCATATCCTCTACGTGTTCGATGTAGTAGAGGTAGCCAGCCCGACGGTCACAGCCGATGTTGATATCGAACATCTGCTGGATCGCGTTCTTATGATTGTGGAAGGTCTTTAGGGGCAGTTCCTCTCCCGTATCGTTTAGCGACGAACATTGCCACCGCTCGTTGATCTCCTCAAACGAAATACGTCCGGCGCGGTAGATCGTGTCGACCAGCCAGACATAGCGGTTGAACAATATCGCCGTATTACTTTTCGAGAAACTTCGGGCCGCACGTTTAGGTTGCATATACTATTTATTTTATCCGATTCTTTGGCAAAGATAGTGAATGGATATGCCAAATTATAGCACATCTGACGGAAGTCATTATTCTTCGACCTTCCATGCGGTATATTATCAATAACTCCACTCCACCAGCAACTCCGCCTTATCTCCAAGCCCCTCTTCCGTGCCAAACGCCCAAAGCACCTCGGCAGCGGGACTTTGGCCACCTATGTGTTTCACAATCTCCGCCGCACAGCCTATTTCGTGGGCTTCAATCGGGGCTTCGGGATCGGTCGAGATGATTACAACAACACATGTATAGGTTATCGGATCGACCTCCGTCACACCACCGTATCGGGGAAGGGTTTCGAGCAGATAGGGCAACCGTCGCGAACGGTCATAGGCCCTCGAATGGTAAGTGGCCGGAGTGATCAGCTTCGTGTCAAAAAGATAGTTCAGTTCCGCACGTGTGAATTGTTGCGTCCGCCGGAGAATCCGGTCGATGTCGTATTCAACTTTTCCCATTCGCGTCAACTGCTTTATACGCAGGTTTTGACGGTGATCTCGCATCCGTTTAGGGCGATTCCGGTGACGTTCTCGACGGGCGTACACCCTCCATTCTTCTATCGTAAGTGCATCATGTGCTATTGATTCCGAAAGCACTTTCCTGCATTTATTGGCCGAACGGGCATAATTGGCAAACTGCCGATGTTCCAATAACGCGGCCTGCTCTTCATAGCGGTTTCGCGGTGCATGGCCCCAATAACCGCAATCGTTAGGAGAATAACCGTAGAACGTGATACTCCACAGACATCGGGCTGCCAACTCGACATGGGAGACATGCACATTGTCGGCTATTTCCAGATGCTTGCCCAGATTGGATTCCCAGAGATCGCCTTCGCTGTTGCCAATCTGAATATAAGGCTCCTCATCGGTACAATTCACCCATTCGACAGAGATTGTTCCATCGTTCTCCTTATATTTCATGTGGCAAAGAATGTCATAAGCCTCCCTGTACCACGGTATCTGGGAGGCGTGCTCGGGATAAACCCTCAAAATATGCGGTACGATATCGTCAAAATCGCACGCGCACAGCAATTCTCTCAGTCGCATAGATATTCTTGTTTTATCTTCTGATGGTTTTGCGACAAAACTAGTACGCATATAGGACAAACTGCGACAAATGCTGATGACAATAGGATTATGTCATGATTTGGCACGGTTGCCATCAATTTTTGCGCCGTAATCAAAAATACAAGAGTACGATTTGCATTAGGACATCATATTTTAGTTTGGTACATTAAAGTATATAGATGTCGTTTTTTAATCCAGCCACAGATTGTAACCGGATCATGACCAAACAATGTCTTCTTCATTTCCTGATTTTTGCGCAAAGAAAACTTTCGGGTAGGACGTTCTATCACAGTTTAATTCTGTCCGAACAAAAACTTTTTCGACGACATTTTTTGCAGGGTACGCCGTGCCATACGGCATCGAACTGGTCGGCAGCAGCATCCACCAGCGCAGGGGCGTCGGTCAGAATGCCCGCTTCGAAATTGCGGGTTGTCGCGCCTTTCATGCCGAGTCCAGCCCCAGTCAGATTGGCGGAACCTATGTAAGCGATCTCGCAATCGAAGATCAATATTTTGAAATGTACGCGCGGACACAACCTCCGCTCCAATCGGCTCCACAGCAGCGGATATTTGTCGAAATCGTCGGCGAAGTTCCGTCCCGGATCTTTGGCATGAATCAACCGCACCTCGACACCGCGGCGGATCAATTCCTCCAGCACTTTCAGCAACGGTGCGGAGCCGTTGCTCTCTTTCACATAAAGATCTTTAATATCGGCCGTGCCGATCCAGAGGTATTGCCGTACGCGGTGGATGCGTTTGACTACCTCAGTGTAGTGCGCTTCGTTCTGAATATAGCGAATCATAGCGGATTTTTTCGCAAAGTTAGACGTTCGCGTTGTTTGGCGGGCAATTTATTATAGAGGTCGTCCAATACGATAGTTATATGGGGCCTATTCTGCCGAGATTTTCGTTGGCAAACTGAATTTCATGCGGCTGCCATGGAATGACAAACTTTTGATCTAACTTGCGTTCTGTGATTTGCCCATATTCAGCAAGTTTCACTCCAATTTCTACAATTAGTTTGTTATACAATGCCCAAAAATTGTCTCCATGATCATGGTATGACAAGTGACAAAGCTCATGTATCAGAACAGAATCCATGATAATCGGCAACAGAAATAAAAGTACCGGATTGATTACTATTCGTTTCTCCTCCATATAGCATATACCCCAAAGGCCAGTATTGTATTCAAATCCGAAAGAACGATAGGCGAATCCAAATTTCATGGCGAGTTCGTCCAATCGTCGAGCGGCATGATAATACCCACAGATCAGCCAGTCTATTGTTTTTGCCGGATTGATACTTCGAGAACGGATCTCTTTGGAAAAGCCATATGTTTCATTCAGGGAAGAAAATGGTAATGGATAATGCGATTCGTCTATCAAGAAATTCAGCGGCAAATGACACGGCATTTCTCCAACTGTCATATATTTGGGGATGGAAATGAATGGTATCCCAATCAATAATCCAAAAGATTGAAACTGTTCCTGTGCCCAGCAATCACCTTCTTGGGCTCGTAGCCAAAGTATTTCGAGTTGCCGTCTGTTTATCGACATAGTTTATTTCGAGACTATCGGTCAGATATATTCGGCTTTCGCGATCCGGACCAACCACCTGAACCGGTTACGGTATCCGGCGACGGTCGGATCCTCCCACCCCTTGACCATAGCGAGGTAATTGATTTTGCCGTAGATAAAGTGATCGGGTATTAGTAGTTCGGAGGTTGCATGTTTCCATTGTCTCAAATCTCGTCATCTCCATCGCCCCAGTGCGGACCATCAATGGCTTTTCCGAAAAGCTTTTCCCAATCACACTTTCTTTCTTTTTCTCTCTTCCATTTTTCCACCTCGGCTTCATTTCGGGGAATGAAACCGCATCCATGTTCGTAGTCTTTCATAAGTTGTACTCGTATCTGCCAGTATTCCTTAGCAAGAATAACATATTGGTGGAGCCACCAAGCATTGGCACGGTCAGGACATTCGATTGCGCGGCGGCGAATTTCCTCGAATCGGGCCTTTATACTGTCGAATTCACGTGGATAAATCTCAAGATGGACAAGGTGTACTCCTGCACCGGGAAACGATATATGGGATATATAGGGTACAAAACCGGCATACGGTAACTGCTCGATCATGCGCTCCAGCGCTTCCCGAATCCGAACTCGTTGTGTCGGGGTTCTGGGATTTACGGACTCGAACGTCCAGCAATAGATGATACCACACACATTTGTCTCTATCATCTTTTGGCAAACGATTCCGCAACTCTCGAAGATCGTGTCGAGCTTCGAATTGACGAAACCAATCATAGCTTCGAATTCTTCCGTTTCCAGCTTCCTGCGCTCTTCTGCGAATAGCTTGTCTTGATTCATAATCGGGTGTTTTGGGATTTGTTGTTTGAGTCGTAGGTTTTTCGCAGTTTTGTACCATTATTCATTCGTTGCTTTTATCAGTTCTCTTTATTTTCCAAAGAGCCATTCAAGCACTGAATTTGTCGGAAACCAATGCAGAGCGGGATTAGAATTGGTCGTAAAATAAAGTAATGTATTCACTGTAAGCACTAAAAGGGTAGTTAGAATCCCAGCCCCAATATAGCGTTTCAAATTATCTCGTTTCATATAGTGTGATTTTGCAATGACAAAATAAAATATCGCTCCGGTCAAAAACTGACCGAGGCGACAACAAACAAATGGAAAATTTGTATAGCGCTATGCGCTATCTCGAAAAACGATCGGTTCCGGCTACGTTCCTGCTCGGCAAATGACTTTTCCAGGCGACCTGTTACAAGGAATATTCGACATGGGCCTATTTGAAAGTGGTCGCCTGCCTGCTTTACGTGGTAAGTCCGTTAGATCTGATCCCTGATTTCTTTCCGTGGGTCGGTTGGCTGGACGATATAGCCGTCGTAATCTATGTCTGCGGATTGGTTAAGGAGGAGCTGGATATATTCTCGATTTGGCAGGCACGGCAACGGATGGCGGCGACGGAGTGACAGTAGTATACGATCGATCCCGAGCGGCACAGTATCCGCTGATAGCGATGATGTTCCGAATGTGCGGATGCGCGGCACGAGACCCGAACAACAGCCTGAAGTTATGGCGCTCAAATAATCCCATAAAAGGACCAATTGCTGCCGTACACGCGAAAGTCCGTTTTTCCGAGTAAACTCTTCACGCTTATTGTCAAGGTCAGCCATGCGTTCTTCGTCCGCTGCGGTCTCTTCGGCTTCGCGTTGCCAACCGCCCGCCTCGAAATGGTCTTGCGCTGCCTGCTCGGAGGCCGTCGTCCGCTCCTCGGCCGGCCCTTCGTGCTGTGCCCGCTCTTCGTTGCGGCCCGCCGACTCTTCTTCCATACGCGTTACGGTGCGATAGCCGATCGGATTTCTTTTCATCTCTTTCATTTTGCAATAGTTTTATAAGTTAAACTTTCGTTTGTTCCTATTTCTACTGCAAAGGTAGAGGGAGGGTCGGACAGAAGTGGTCATGGAAGTTTAGATTATATTCTCTAAATCATCCACGAGATCTCCATCATCATCGTACTCTATCCATTCATTATGCAAATCATCGTTTAGTTCTTCTATTATATTTCCAGTCAATCGCTGGCAATCATAATAATCCCGAATTTCATCCTCGTCGATATCAACCTCATCGCCATTATATAAAACCGCGTAAGTTCTTGTGTGTCGAATTGGATGTACATCTGAAGACCAATGATCTTCTGTTGCATCTTCAAACCAAACGTCTCGTCTGACGTATTTAACTTTTCCTCGCATATTAATGTTTCTTCTTTTTATATTTCCTATACAAATAAAATCCGCTGGTGAGAACTACCACTGTTCCTGCTACAACGAAAGCAACTGTTTTAGGATTATTTTTTATATAATCTAATGATGATTTGCATACATTAGCTCCGATATCAACTATAGAGCTACCAAATGATGTTTGGGATTTCTGTTGCTTATGAGTGTTGTTTCTAATATTTTCTTGTTGTCGGGATTGCCCTTTTTGATTTTGATGTATTTCTCTCTGTGTTTTTTTGTTCCGAATTTCGTTGATATTGTCAGCATAATCTCCTTGTCCAAAGCGAGATGCAGAGGGATGAGGCGCTGCTATTATAGGCTCCTTGCCATCCCCGTTATCATATTTGATATATGTGTGTTTTCCCTTCTTTATCGATGTTACATCCGTTTGTTTATTGAATTTGCGTCCGAATATTTCAACAGTATTGTCATTCACATCATTTATTAAACAATCTTTTGTTCCTGCTAATATAGTTGTATCTTTACTTGTTAGTCCTAAATTTGAGTATTGTTCTTTTAACAATTCACTATTTTTAGTTGTATGTTGTTTAAGTTCTGTAGGGTTTGAGCGACTTTGGCAGTTTGGCTCCTTTTTAACATTGATGACAGCTGTAGTTTCTTTATATATGTCATATGCCGTTGTGCTCATCGGATCGTCTTTTCTACCATTCAATATAGAAGCACATTTAACCTCATTTTTGAATGTTGGCAATCCATTTCTATTTTGTTCCTTTAAAGAACTTTTTGCATTAAGGGATTTAGACATATCCCAACCTCCATTATCTCCAACTCCATATGGTTCTTGGGTTATAAATGCTGTTCGAGCTTTATTTGTTGTGAAAAATTTGTTAGGCTCAATCGGCCCGTCTATTACAGGTCGATTACTTGAATTTTCAATATACGCCTCTTTTGAGAGACGATTCCGTATTTCAGAATCTTTCGTAATTCTATTCATAACTAAATAACTTAATGATAACTACGTTGTTATAAAAGATGCCGGCACGCCCGTCCTTCGCTCAGTTACCGGGCACCGCCAAGCGCCCACAACCCAGATAGAAAAGACAGTCCGTGCCGGATACGACAAGACCATCTGTTCCGTCTGTGAGTTGTTGTGAAATTGGCGGTTTCGGTAACTCAGATCAAAACAAACGTCTCGATATTTCGCTTTATCGATTACAAATATAATCAAGTACGGCGAAAAACGCAACGGCACGGACTGAAAAATACATGCGGCTGGTCACTCCCGCCGCATGCGTCATTCGCCTAATCCTGGCAGGCGGAGCAGTTGCAATAGCCGCCCCACGCATGGCCGCAATCGTCGCAGACAAACTGCAAACCGTCGAAATAGCAGTCGTAACCGCCGCAGGCGGGACACTCAAGTTCCATACTCTAATTATTTAAGTGATACAATCGGTTAAAGGTCTATTTCGCCTCCTTCGCGGTAAATGGTGCAACGCTCGTTTGGGCATGCGTCTACGATGCCCCATTTCGCACAATAGAGCGCATCGGTCAGCCCTTCGTCGGGCAATGCGTGGAGTTCTTCATCGGTCATGACCTCATCGGGAAGCTTCACCACAACCCCGTCGCTCATCCGGAGCCAAGTGCCGTCCGCCTGCGGGCGGTAAAGGCAACGGCTGTCAAGTCGGCCCAAAGTACCGCAATCGACGAGGAAACGGTCGTCTGCGGGCAGAGTGGCTGCCGTGTCGAAATCGAAACGGAGGCCTTCACCCCGAATCATCAGGCGAATATAGCGCGGTGCAGCGGGTAACGCCTGATTGTTTTCAGATTGTTGTTCGTTCATCGCTTTATGTGTTTTGTATTCTTGATGCAAAATAAATCTGCCACTCGGTCAGAAAGTGTCTGACCAATGGGCTATCTTTGCAATATCGAAAAAAACGCCATGACTAAGAACGGAAAATGCCTCTGGATTATCGACACGCTGCTGCATGCAGGCGAATTGTCGCTCAAGGAGCTGAATGCGAAATGGGAACGCTCGTCCCTGCGCGATAGCGACGATATGACGCGCTTGCACGAACGGACGTTCGCACGCTACAAGGATTTTATTGCCGGCGAATACGGCATCGACATCGACTATGCACCTTCGACGAACAAATACTTTATCGCCAATGCCGATGAAGTGAGGAAGAATGCCTTGTATCGTTACCTGCTTTCAGCCTATCGGGTAGCCGATCTCAATACGCGCATGATTCGCCGCAAAGATCAGATGATGTTTGAACCTGCGCCTACGGGTATCGAACATCTGGAAACAATGCTCAAGGCGATCGAAGAAGGCCGCACCGTGCAGTTCGACTATCAATCGTATTATAGCAATGAGCCAGCACGTGCTTGGGAAGTGATTCCGTGTTTCCTGCGCATCTTCGAGGGTCGGTGGTATCTGGTCGCCGAACTGACAGACCGTTCCGATACCCGCCGTCTGGCACTCGAACGGATGTCGGCACTCCGCATTACGGAAAGCCGTATGGTGCCCTCACCCAACATCACGCCCAAGGAGTTTTTCGAGGGATGCTACGGTATTATCCGCGAGTCGCACTTGAAACCGCGATTGATCCATTTGAAAGCAGATGCACAGCAGCGTAACTATCTTCGTGCCCAACCACTACATGAATCACAGGAAGAGATCGAAACGGCGGCGGAATATTCTGTGTTTACCTACTATATGCGTCCTTCGTTCGACTTCTTCCAGCGCGTATTATGGATGCGCGAGAAGGTTGAAGTCATTGCACCGGATGATGTGCGCACTGAAATAGCAAAGATTGTCGGACAATTGTCGGTGATGTACCGATAATTGTGAAGCAGGCCACCCTAAAAACCGTTTTTAATCTATCTATGAGCGGAATAAAAACAGGTTAATACCTGATATAAATTTCCTTACGCATGTTTACCGGTACAATGTCATCTATGCAACTTCCGTTTTTTGCGTCGTTGAATCTGTTTTTGCTGTTCTTCATAAGCCTGTGTGTCGGCCAAGTCCAATAGCGTATTGACAATGCCAGAAATAGGATTGGCGGCATGGTTTTGATCTTCGTGTTTCTGTTCCGCTTGTCGTTCTGCAACCTGCCGCGCCTCTTTCGGAGCCGGATACAATTCGTTGAAGACATTGGCCGAAAACTTCTTACCCAGCACCGACCCGTTGGCAACGATGCCTGCATTGTGGTTGATAAACGTTACGCCGTAGATTCTCCCCACGGGGTTGATCCGGAAAATAGTGTCGATACCGTCTGCCTTGAGCAGTTGCCAGAATTCGTCCCGTGTGTTATGCGGGCTCATGGCATCCCGGACTGTCTGTCGCAGCCGAGCAAGGTTTCCGTCTTCTTTCAATTTTATTTTCGAGTTCTCGTAATACCTTTGAAGGGCTTTATAGCCGACATCTTTCCTTATTTTACTCGACTTGAAGGGCGTGCCTGTTCCATAGCCGTCGCCGGTCATGGCGCCGTACATTACTCCGGCATAGTTCCGCCCGTCGATCGTTCCCGTACGTTCCTCGACCGAGATGTTGAACAATTCCAGCAGCGTGCGGAACTCACCGTAGGACGAGCATTTGTAATTCCGCAGGCACGACCTGATGACGGATGAGATCTGTTGTTTGACGTTGCCCGCCTTATAGTTTACTTTCCGAAGATCAGGGGTGTCCGTCTGTTCCTGACCTTTGATACTCGGATGCAGATCGTATTTCCGCTCCAATTCCCGCAATACGGACATGGAGCGGTCGTATTCGTGCGAATCGTTGATTTTCCGTCCCAGCTCATCGACGCGCAACGATACTAGATGGAGATGCTGCCGATCGATGTCTTTATGTTTGAAGACGATATAGGGCTGATCTCCGTAACCCATCTTCTGCATGTATTCATTTGCGATTTCCCGCAACTGTTCGTCTGTCAGCCTGTCCTCCGGCGAAGGATTCAGAGAAGCATGGAAGACCGTATTGGTCGTCCTTCTGTTAGCTTCGAGGTACGGCATGAAACTCTCCATGCAGGCGTCAATATCAAGGCGTCCGTGTTTGTCGAACGGTTCGAGCATCTTCTGCCAGAAGAGTACTTCGGCTTCAGCCTTATCCACTTTCTCCTTGTTATAGCGCAAAGCCCCACCGGGCGAGGAGCCCGATCTTATATTCGCAACCACTCCTTAGCCTGTTTTGCGAGGTTGAGAATCTC
>ERZ779896.1821-NODE-1821-length-16448-cov-3.943817_pt1 | contig 16448 bp, 20 predicted proteins | sample MGYA00511067_ERZ779896 | MGnify/ENA primary metagenome ERZ779896 (study PRJEB29588, sample SAMEA2161597) | human gut metagenome | biome: human gut; feature: human-associated habitat; material: faeces | place: Denmark | collected 2008/2010 ... | reverse complement strand
CCGCCGCAAGGCCCTTCTGTGCATTGCTGATAGCGGTGATTGCATTGTTGGCAATCAGATAGCCGTTATACAACAGCATTGCCGCCGCAATCCCCAAAACAAGGGGCTGAATGATCCCCCAATTATCCACGAACACAGAAGCAATGGCAATCAGAATATCCAGCGCCGAAGAAGCCACATTCGCAACAGCGGCAAGGCCATTGATCAGGCCGGTGGTCACTTTCTGGAACTTGGTGCTGTTCCCAATTTGGTTGATCTTGGTCAGAATCGGGGCGAACATAGAAAGGGCCTGATTCTTCATATCAACCCAAATCTGCGCCCAAGTCTTGGGCATGGAATCGAATTTTGCGTTGGTTTCGTCCGCCATAGCAAACATGGCGTTCTTCACCACTTCAGCCGTTACCTTGCCTTCCTGTGCAACCGTCTTGATGGAACCTTCCGCAATGCCCATATATTTTTCAATGGCTCTTGCGATACCCGGCGCACCGTCCAGAATAGAGTTCAGTTCTTCACCACGAAGCGCACCCGCCGCCATTGCCTGTGTAAGCTGGATCATGGCGTTGCTCTGCTCTTGGGCCGTAGCACCGCCAATAACAAACTGCTTGTTCACCTGTTCCATGAAGGCAATGACCTGATCCATATTGCCATCGAAGGCGTTACCGGCGTTCAGGCCAAGTTTCGCAACGGCGGAAGCGGTGTCAAAATAAGCGGATCTGGAACGCTGGGCGGAAGCCATGATCTTCTGTTCCAAGGCTTCAACGGAACCGCCATCATCCACAAGCAAATTCAATCGGGCTTTGGTGCTTGCCAATTCATCCGAAATGTTCAGCACCTTATTGATCCCGGCGATACCACCAGCGGCAATGGCAACTTTCTTGATGATGGACAGAAGCCCGTTGGCAGAATTGCTACCCCCACGGATGGAATTGTTGAACTTCTGCTGTTCGTTATTAGCGTTTCTGATATTTTCTTCAATGGCATCAAAGGCGGTTCCCGCTTTCGCCCATTCTTCACGGGCTTCCCGGATTGCCGCCGTGTCAACGGCTCTACTGGAAGCCTGTTGCATGGCTTCAAAGGTGTTCAGCACAACCCCCATTGCTTTGTGCATACTCTGAAGGGGGCTGGTAACACCATCATAAAGGGCAATAGCGGCCCGGATATTTCCCACAGGGATCACCACCTTTCTTGGAGAATAGAAGCCGGGGCCTTAATGGTAGCGGCCCCGGCGCTGTTTTCGTTCAATTTCCTTCTGCTTCTTCTTTTCAGCTTCCACCCGAACATCAATGGCCGCAATGATGAAGGCCCGTTCACGGCGGGGCAAAGCATAAAAGGCGGAAGGTGTCAAATGAAGTTCGTGAAGGCAATAGTAAGCAATGTTCGCTTCACCATCACCTTCACAGATTAGTTTTTTGCTTCATCAACCTCATCCTGCATGGTGGTATCAAAACCACACACTTCCTGAATCTTGGTCAGGTATTCGGCATATTCGCCGGGGGTCAGCATGGTTTTCAGAAGGGCATCAGCACCCATGACCTTGTAGCTGTCCTGAAGTTCCTTATCGTTCAGATTGGGGAACACGGTGCACGCCACGGCCAGCTTGCCAAGGTAAAGATCATAGTCGGTTTCCTTCTGATACTGGTTCTTCTTGCCGGGAACCGGAACACGCTTGGCACAGGACTTCCGAAGGGCTTCATCCTCGGTGCCGGTGATGGTCTTGATCTCCCAAGGAATGGGGTTGCCATCCTCGCCCAAGAAGCGTTTGGAAGCAACAAACTTGATGTTCTCAACGGGAATGGCATTTTCAGCCAAAAAAGCGGACAGGCTCATTATTCTTTCCTCCTATATTTTGATACGAAAAAAGGCCCCGGCCCCTACCGAAGTAAGGCCGGGGCGCTCTACTTACTGCATACCGGCCAAAAGGCTGAAGGTTTCGGGCATATCGAAATCTTCAAAGGTGAAGTCCATATCTTCATCCAAGTATTCCGCATCAGCATCAAACTTGGTAAGCAAGCCGCCATCCATGTTGCAATCCTTCAGGATCACGGTCTGACGGCCTACGGAAGAAGTGGGATCTTCATTTGTCACCTGAATGTCAAAATAGACATCCTCGCCGGTGTCCTTATAACGCTTCATCAGCTCACGGAAGATGGAAGTGTTATAGTGGAAGGTTGCGGAACCCGTACCCTTCCAACCGGTGGACTTATTGCCCTTGCCGGTCTTGCCCAATACGGGAACTTCCGTTTTGTTCTTCTCAAAGTTGGCTTCAAGGTTGATAGCCTGCATGAAGTTGTAACGGTTATCCCCGATGGTCACGAAACATTCAGCCAAGGAAGCGGAAACAGCATCCTTGGCGTTCATGATGGTTCTATCTGCCATGATGGTTGTACCTCCTTACTGAACATAGACGGTCATATAAAGCTGTTCCATAGCGTTCACGGGGGTCACATAATCAGTAACCACCACGGATTTCTTGGTATCGCCCTTTTCAACCGTCACATTTTCGCCGCTGAAGTTCTCAATGGCCCGAATATCCTGAAGTTCCGTGTGGTGCTTCACAATATCGTTCCAAAGGGAAATCCGGCCAGCGGCATCATTGGGAACCTTGCCAAGATACTTCTTGCCGAACAGAACAGCAATATCATTGGCGATCTGATCCAAAACTCGGATCGTCTGGTTGCTGGAAAAGTCGCTGGACTTTTCATCCGTGATGGAAATGAAGCTGTTAATGTCAGTCAGGACACACACCGCTTCATCCACACGATGGAACATGAAGGAACCTTCCCTGATCCCGTTTTCAAGCTGTGTCTGCGTGAAATCGGTATCAACATCATATTCACCATCATAGGTCATGTTGGTGGCGCTCTTATTGACCGCCGTTCCGCCGATCACGCCTGTAACCCAAGGGATCAGGGCGGTGGAAGTCTTGTCAGAAGTCAAGCCGTTCTTGACGCTCACAACGCCTTCATAATCGGCCAACTTCTGGAAAAGAACCACCTGAAACTTCTTGCCCACATCATCACGCATACGCTTTGCGAAGGCCGCAAACAGGGCGGTGATGGTGGCCTTGCTCTCGGTGCAACCCATAGCGTTGAAGGTGTACGCTTCCGCCTGATCAAGATAGGTCTGATAGTCGGAATCGGCCACGGTGCCATTGGTGCCGCCCGTCAGGGGCAAGGAAGCGGTCAAAGAAAGGGTTCCGCTGGACTTCCAATCCACATAGTCATTGGCCTTCAGATCGGTGATAGCGGCCACACCTTCCTGAAGATCAACCTGAACGGTTCCCAAGAAGGTTGCCACATCGAACAGGGCCTTGCTTTCGCTGGTGTTCTCATTGGCCGTGATAACGGTACGAAGATCATTACCACGGGTGCCGGGATATTTGGCCGTTGCAAAGGTGTTGGACGCTTTCACGCCGCTGGTGCCAAGGCGGAAGAAATGAACCGTTTTGGCGTGAAGGAAAATTTCACGCATCGGCTTCAGTTCATCCGCCGTGTACGCATAGCCGAAGATTTTCTGACTGTTCTTGATGAAGTCAGCCTGTTCCACCGTGAAAATCTTGCCTTCAGGCCCCCAATTCATAGCAAGGGGGATGGTGACAATGCCACGGTCAGAAAGGGTGGCGCTTGCCTGCGCCACAGAAATGAAGTTGATATATGCACCGGGCAGAACCTTGTTCTGCACCAAGAAGGTGCCGCCGCCAAGGGCCATATTATTTCACCTTACCTTTCATAAAGTCATTGATCAGCCCATCAATCTGATCGAAGGTGTATTCCTTCCCATCTTCCAAAAGGACAGACAGAAGATCACGCCGGTCAGCGTAACGCCTGAAGGTCAACACCCGTTCTTTGGGGAATACCACCGGGGCCGTGATGGTCGGTTCCTGTGCGGTGGTGGCTTTCTTTCTGGTAGCCATTCAATCACCCTTTCTTTGGCTCCACAGTAGTTTCCAAGGTTTCCATTGCGGTTTCCTCGGTTTCTCTGCGAAGTGTCAAATTGTAGTTCACGAAGAAGTGAAGAACCCCGTCTTGCACTTCATAACTCATGGAAGTTCCGTGAAGCACATCCCCATTGGGAAGGGTGATGAACTCCAAACATTCCATCAAATCCCCGGCCATATCGAACAATTCAGCGTTGTTTCTCCCGCTGGTTGGGAAATAGTGAACATCCAGCGGGTTCCGGTTCATGAATCGGTTCTTCTGCAACGGGGAAATGTCAGGCTTCAGGACAGCAATGAAAAAACAGGGTTCCTTGAAGCCCTGTTTCACATCGTTCTGATAGATTTTGTACCCGGCTCCAAAGGCGGCGTTCAGCTTCATGGAAACACCTTTGATAATTTCATTGATCAACTGAACACCCCCTTCAAAGCGTCATACAACATATCATTCAGAATGGACGGGGCCAAGGTTTTCACTTCCTGTTCGGAAATGGTCAGCATGAACCGCCCCTTCACCCAACTTGCCTTCAGGGTCTTTCCCAAGGCGGGAACATAGCGCCCCGGCGTTTGCCGGTGGCCGTACTCCACATAGGAAGCATAATCCAGATTGTTCACCACGGTAATTTCATACACATCACCGTGTTTTTCAACCGGAAGGATCGTCCACGCATCCCGCAAAGAACCGCCCCGGTAGCTGCTCCAATACTGATCCAGAATGGCCCCGGAACGGGTTAGAAAGGTATTCTTCTTCCCGCTGGAATCCTGAACTTTCACAGTCTTTGGTTCATCGAACTTGGGTTTCACACCAACAGGGGTTCTTTTCTTCACCTTGTTCAGAAGGATTTGGGCAACCTGATTGGCGGCTTGTCTGCAAAGCTGATCCATGTCAACTTCCGAAAGCTGTTGAAGGCGTTCATCCAGCTTCTTCAATTCCCGGTAATCACACCGGCCCCATCTTCCCATCAGGCCCACCTCCTGAAGGGTTCAAGCATGATTTCTTGATGGTTGGAAAACACACCCGGTTCACCAGAACGGGCATAGGTGAAGGTTCGTTCCATATCATTTGGACGGGTAACAACGATCTTGCAACCTGCGGGAACCTTCACATCCGGGGAAAGGAACAGCTTCACCACCTGTTGGGCGGTTGCCACTTCATCCCCGTTTGTTGAAGTTAATGTTTCAAAAGACAGCTTACACGGCTGATCCTGAAGAAGCGGCTTTTCTTCAGAATCCGTCAGGTGGGTGACAGGATCGGTGACTTCCTCACGGATGAAGATAGAACACCGATCCTTCCACAACCGTTCCAAGGCGGTTCGCACGGCTTTATTTACCATACCAACCGCCTATAACGGTAAATTTCACCAATGCGCCCGTTGATCAGATAATCAATCAGGCTGTTCAACCTCTGTTCAGGGGTTGAACTACCTTCACCAAGGGCAAAGGTAATGTTGGTGTCACCTTCCTGAATGGATTTCACCGCCGCATCCAAATCAAACCCTTCAAGCTGTCCAGAACACTTCTTCATGTTCAGGTATTCGCCCACGGCCATAGAAACGGCCAGACTTTCCAACCCCTCCGGGATTTCGGAAAGGTTGGAAAGGTTTTTGATCCTCCATTGAACATTGGTCAAAACCACATCCAACAACGGATCATTAGCGGCCCCCGCCACGCCAAGGGCCGTTAGCATTGCAACCGCTTTATCACGCAACGGGGTTCACCGCCTTCCTTACGCCGCCGTGATCTCGAACCAACCCTTGGTCTTGGGGTTGTCACCGGAAGCGGGCGTGACCTTCACATAGCCGATACCGGAAGCGGCATAGTAGGTCTTGGAATCGGAAACCGTGGTATCAGCGGTGACGGCGGCAGAACCAGTGATGATCTTCACCGCCTTGGCTTCATTGGTCATGGCCGCAAGGTAATACTTACGGGAATAAACCGTGTTGCGGCGGATGTTGCCTTCACGCTCCTGCTCCACTTCCGTACCCTTCTTGTTGAACAGGGTGACAGCTTCCTTGGTGGCAATGACCACCTTGCCGGTTTCGGCGTTCTTCTTGGTGTAGATGTTGATACCGCCCACGGTGCCAACATAGCCCTGCTTGGCGTATGCTTCCACATACTTCAGATCGTCCTTCAGGGCCTTGCGAAGTTTCGCCATATCAGCGGGGTTGACGAAGCCGAAGATGGTCACACCTTCAAGGTTTTCCAGATTCAGCATGGCCGCACCATCCACAAAGGCATCAAAGCCAAGGGCGGTGGTCACGATGGTCATGGTGGCCTCGTGGAAGGCCCCGAAAATGTCAGCGTTCACGGTGTTGAACATATCCGTACCAGCGTGACGGGTGCCGGTGGTGATCACCATGGGATCGGTCATGGCTTCCTCGTCATAATACTGGAAGCGGTTCTGTGCCATCTGAATCCGGTATTCCTTCTCGGTGTAACCGGCTTCAATGGTCTTGGTGTTGCCGTTGCCCATCGTCAGCTTCTCGGTGCCATCGGTGGCCTTGTACTTGTGAATCTTGCGAACCATGCCAGCAACGCCGGTCAGGTTGCTGTCCACGGTGCAAAACTGCTGAAGATCAAGGTGGCTCTGGTACTGATCTTCAATTTCGTTGGACAGGAAAAAGTTATCGTAGCAAGTGTTTGCCATTACTCATTACCTCCATAAAGTTCTTTGTATTCGTCAGGATGGTTGACGGAATAGTTGTAGCGATCCAAGGGGTTCATGGCCTTCAGCTTTTCAAGGGTCATGCCGCCTTCAGCGCCATCACCCTTTTCAGCGGATTTGGCCCCCTTGAACTTGGTGCCGGTGGACTTCTCAAAAAGAAAAGCCGTGTCCTTGCCTTCCACCAGCTTCTTGACCTCATCATCGAGGCCCTTGACGGTTCCATCCTCCGCCAATTCAGCTTTACCGATGAAATCAACCAACAGCGCCTTAACAGCGGTGTTGTTCTTGGCCTTTGCGCCGGTCAGGGCCAGTTCAACCGCATTGCTGATTTTCAGGTTTTTCAGTTCAGCGGCGTGATCCTCGTCCTTCTTCTTGTTGTCGGCCTGAAGCTGGGCAATCTGATCCTGAAGCGCCTTGGTGTCACCGGAAGCCTTCTTCAGCGTTTCAAGCTGGGTGTCACGCTCCTTAATGGTGTTCTTGGCGGTGGTCAGTTCGGTGTTGACCTCATTGAACCGGGCCTTGGTGACGAAGGAACCGTTCAAGCCCTCCATAACCTTTGTGGCCTGTTCTTCAGTCAGGCCCCATTCCAACAGCTTTTCTTTAGTCATTGTTGTTACCTCCAAAATCCTTTTTTACCGTGGGTTAGGAACCACGATTTTTCCGGTTCTGTTTACCGCCCACCACCGGGAAACGGCGAAAATGGTATGAAAAAACCACCACCGGCCAGAAGGCCGGGGTGGTCAAATCATCAATATAGGGTTCAATCCCAATGCTGATCGGGTGTGAACTTTTCAAGAACAGAATAATAATTGGGGATTTGGTCAGGCGGTTTCCCATTCTTCAAAGCAGTAAGAACTTCAATCTTTTCATCAAAAAGTTCTTCACTATCCAGATCAAAAAAACGATGAACAACCGGATCATTTACTTCTGACAGTAAATCAGCAATCTTCATGTATTTTTCTTCATTAGTCACAGTTACCCACCCACCTTTTCAAGCATTTCCAAAATTACTTCATCCAAGGCATCCACCAATTCTGGTTCAAACTCTCTCAATGTAGCAACCAAATCAGGGCGGACAATCGCCAAGGCTCCATAATTGGCAAGGGTTTCTTCAGAACGCTTCCCAACATCACGGTAATACTGGGAACCGTGGCCGTATCTCACAACACCAGCATCACGGGCAGAACCACCGGAAAGCGCATCATAAATATCTTCAAGGGAATCAATACCACCGCCCATAGCGTTCCGGCATTGATAATCAATCTGTTCTTCTGCTTCACGCATCAGGCGATTTCTTACTTTTTTATATTCAGAAGCAGAAATGGCCTTGGAATAATATTGATCGTTCAAAGCAGAAATGGCTTCATTCCTTGATTGATTTACCACCTTTCGGATATTGTCACATTCCAAGTCAAAGGCTTCAAACAGATCATCAATATCTTTTGGAATATCTGTTCTTGTAGTTTGGAAAAAAGCTGATAGTTTTTTGTTGGAAGAACTGAACCAACCGGAATATTTGGCCGGGTCTGCCCGGTTGAACATATCCATCAGGTGCATTTCCTCATGAAGCGTTGTAACCACTTGCCCGGTCAAATCATCACCGGTCAGCTTTGGAATAATCAATTCAGCTTCCGCAAGCTGATCATTCCGGGTGTAATAACGATAATTGACTGCATGATTTTTCCCGTGGGAAACCTTCATAGGGATTCCATTGGCCCTGATATTCTCCATATCGCCCATTTTGGCATAAAGGGCCACCACATCGGGATCAGCGTTTTCACACCCGTTGACATACTCCATCAGGGTTTTGGTGTTCTTCAGTTCCTTCTTATCAGTCAGATATTCCGGGAACATTTCAGGCTTCAGGGTTTCCAGCGCCCGTTTTGCCTTAATTATAGCGCCCCCGGTTGTGGCGGTCAAGCCAGCCTTGGAACCGCCATTCACGAAGGTCTGAACCCAATCAGCATATTTCATGTTGGCTGGAACATAATACACATTCCCATCAGCGTTTCGGGCGGCTCTCTCACCGGCATACTTGGGATCAATGGCCGGGGCCGTAGTTCCTCGACAGTTGGGGTGGAACGGCGGCACAGTCACGCCGGGTTCATATTGGGAAATGGGGATCACCGTACCATCAAGCCCACCACAGATGGGGCAAGTATGGCCGTCCAGCGTTTCAATGATTTCCACCATTTCAACATCCAGATCCTTGTAACATTCCTTTGTGGCAACGGCGTTGAAATAGGTGGTTTCGGTGTTAACCAACCGCCCTGCCTTATACCGATGAACCCCGAACTGCTTCTGAATGGCCGAGGTGATCTTGGCCGGGGAATCACCCCGAAGAAGCCCTTGGGTTAGGCTTTTGCTGACCGAACCAACCAGATCATTCTTGTTCAACCAACAGCGATCCCGGAAGGTTCGTCCGTCTGTTGTCCAAGGCTTTGAAAGCAAGGTTTCAAGTTTCTTCTGGTTCAGCCCGGTAATATCCCAACCAAGGCCCACACCCTTCTGAACCTCAAAGGCCGTATGAGTGTAACCATTGCCCACAACCTTCTTCAACAGGGCATCCAGACTATCAACCTGATTGCCATATAGCAATTCAAGCTGTTGTTGAATACCTGTCTGAACAGCTTCAAGGCGGGAAATGTGGAACCGGGTGGACGCATTTTCCAGCTTCTTCAGCCATGCCGCATCCAACCCGGCCTGTTCACCAATCTTGATATACTGTTCAACGCTCCAATGAAATTCTTCAAGCTGTCCAGCGGTCAACCATTTCCGGGCATCGGTCAGGCTGATTTGATTGTTCACCGCAAAACGGGCATACCAGCTTTCAATTTCTTTCTGAACGGAACGCTGTGCATCCAGATACAGTTCTTCCATGTCCTGAATGGTCTTTTGGGCTTCTCTGTGGGCGCTGTCCTCCAAGATGGAAAACCGCCCACGCCAATAATCCGCATTTCTCATGGGCCGTTCCTCCAATCCTGAAAAATGGTGCTGAAGGTGGGATTTGAACCCACACGCCTTACGGCAACGGATTTTGAATTCGCCGTGTCTGCCTATTCCATCCACTTCAGCAAATAAGACTTCCCCATCAGGGCTGAAGGCCCCGCAAGCATTTTCAGCCAAGTCCAACAGGGAAGTATGGTAGCCCGTGCCGGGATCGAACCGGCGTTACCGCCGTGAAAGGGCGGTGTCTTAACCCCTTGACCAACGGACCATGATGGGCCGGGGAAGGGAATTTCACCCTTTGGCGGGTAGGAGTAATAGCACCCCGCCACACTCAATGTCTGCCCCGGCATATATTGTGAAACGGCGGGGGTTATTCACCCTCGCCATCATCACCTTTGTTCTGGTTGCCGGTCTGGAAGGCCCCGGCGTATTCCTGCGCTTGTTCCATTGCTTCATCCTTTTCCTTACGCAACCGGGCCAGCTCCACTTCAACATCCGTAACCCACGGGTGCTGTTCCACAATGGTTTCCGTGGACAGAATACCAACGGACTTGGCACAGTTTTCAATGGATTCCGTTTCATTGATCAGAATGTCACGGTTGAACACGATCTGAAGATCAGCATTTTCATAATCGCCCAAGCCCCTGTTGCTGAAATCCTGATTGATGAACCACAGCAAATCTTCAAAAGCCGCTTGGAACTCGGTTTCCATGCCGTTTGCGTCAAGGTCAATGTCAGAATACATGGATTGAATGTTCATCTGATTGGGGTTGCCACTCAAACGATCATCCTTGGCATCATAGCCACGGGCATTTTCAATCAAGGATTTCTTCAAAAGTTCCAAAATACCCTTGTAGTTCTCTGCATTGATTTCAACCTGAAGGGTTTCAACCCCGCCATCCTCACGAACCTTCACGGCTCCATAAGTGGAAAGGTTGTGGCGGAACTCACCAAGGTTTTCACCGTCATAGTTCTTCAGAACCAGAATGGTGTTCCGTGCGTCCTCTTGCATATTGTTTTCAAAGTCGGAAATCATGGTGTTGATTCCGTCCTGAAGGGTTTTCACACGGCGGATCAGGGGGATTTCCTGTTTGTTATACTTGAAGGGAACCAGCGGAATCCTTGTCCAGTTGAACCCCTTGGGTTCTTGGCCTTCTTCCTCAACCATGAAATAGTTTTCGTGTTCACCGGCTTCCACATCGGAAATCAGCATATCATTTTGATAGATATACCGGTAAATGCCATCGGCTTTGAAGATTTCCACCTTCTCCACCTTTTCCTTCTGGTAGCCGTTCCACACTTCTTGGGTGTAGTAGCGAATCGCACAATCAAGGATGGTGTGATCATCGTCAGCCCAAAAAGGAAGAATGTCATAGGCCGGGAAATGCTTGAAGGACAATTCACCAGCTTCATTGTAGTAAGGATAAAGCCAGCCAAGGCCACCGTTCAGGGCATCTTCACAAACATATTTCAGAAGCCGGTAAAACCGTTTGTTGAAAACCTTGCCCAAAGCATCCGTGTAACCCTTATCCTGACAGTTCAGGGTGAAGGGCTTGCCCACAAGGTAGTTGGTTTTCTGATCCACCATCAGGGCATATTGGTTATCAATCAGGCGGTTGTTCGGAAGGTTCGTCACCACCTGAAGTTGACCGTTTTCACCAATGATTGTGCGCTGACGCTGAAGAATGTCATGCTGTCCTTCATAGTACAGATTACCTATAACCTGATCCTTGCGGCGCTGACTATTCTTCCATTCCTTGATTTCAGCGGCGAAGAACTGATTTTCAGTCATGCCGGTTCGCCCACCCTGAAGGATCAGGCGGTTGATACGCTCCATAGCGTTATCCAGAAACATATTCACTTACCGCCTTTCTTCATTGCTTAATAAACGCAAACACACGGAAACCGTGCGTTTTTCGTGTGTTTTGTTACTATCATGTTATTAGTCGAAGCTGAAGGCGGGGCCAACCAACATATCTTCCAGCCCGTAACGCATAGCGTCCATAAGGTGGTTGAAATCATCAATGGGAACATTGATCTTGGCCCCAAACTTATCTTCTGCCCATGTGTAGTTTGAAATCTCGGTGATGAAGTTCACGCATCGGGGATGAACAATGATGGTATAACCCTGAATGTACTGGATTCCATTGTTCACGCTGTCCTTGCCCTTCCGGGCGGCTCTGATACGATGAAGGCCAGCATCCCGCAATTCGTCAATGCTCTTGGGTTCGGCACAATCGGCCTTGATCCGTTCCTTGGCATAACCCATACCGGTGATCCGGTCACAGATTGCCCGGTTCGTCAGGGCCTTTTCATACAGTTCATCAAACACCCAAATGGTTCTTTCCCTCTCACTCACCAGCCCACAGAACAGGGCCGTGGGATCGTTGGTATAACCGAAGTCAAGGCCGAAGGCGCTTTTCACATCAGGCTTCTTGGAAATAATCAGATGATCAAAGGCTTCTTCCCGCCAATTATCGAAAATCAGGCCATCCACAATACCCCAACCCCCAAGGCCAGCCACTTTATAGCGCCGGGGGTTGTTTTCCTTCATGTTTTCAAAAACCTTCAGGTCTGAAGTGTCCAGCCATTCATTACATAGGTAATTGGTAGTGGTGGCGAAAATCTGACCATCCGGGGAAGTCCAGCTATCATGGAACCGGTATGTGGGGTTCCCTTGGGCATCCTTGCCGGTGATCTCACCAAAGAACCGCTTCCTGATCCAGTGTTTTTCATTCCACGGGTTGAAGGTCAGGGTGATTTGCTTGAACAGGCCGGTTTCAGGGGGAATGGCACCACGGATGGATTCATCAAGCATATCAAAATCACTTTCATTCATGATTTCATAGGCTTCTTCAATCCAGCACCAGCACAAAAACCCTATTTCAACGGTAATTGATGTGACTTTCAGGGGATCATCAAGGCCCCGGAAGTAAATCTTCTGACCGGTGGGAAGATAGGTCATTTCAAGGGGGCTTTCCTTGATTTCCCAATAGGCCGAAACCCCAAGGCGGTTGATTGCCCATTTCAGTTCGGTGAAACAGGAATCTTTCAAAGTTCTGAATACCTTGCGAACCACAAGGGTATTGGCTTCCGGGTATTGCATCATCCGTTTAATGATGTTCAAGGCCGTTGTCTTGGATTTCTTGGAAGCACGGCTTCCCTTACATACCCGGTAACGGCCTTTGAAGTTCCAGAAGGTTCCGTAACCCTTGCCAACCACTTCAGGAAGGTGAACCCGTTTGGCCTGTGGGCTAATCTTCAAGTTGATTATCCCCCGTGATAATCACCGGAACGGCCCCTTCCACACCAACCTTGTCCGTGAACATACCGTAACGCTTGCCGATCAGTTCAGCGGCCTTCAGCCTTTCCTTGGCTCCAACCTCTTTCTGTGTCAACTCTTGGCAACCGTCACCGCACAGGATCGGGATTTCTTCAGTATGTTCACCCCGCATCACCGAAGTCAGGTATTTCATGACTTCTTCAGCATCAGCGATCTTGGCCGAATGAAGTTTTTCAAGTTCGGTTTCGATGTACGCTTTCAAGTCAGGTTTTGCAAGGTTTTCAGAACCCGTCTGCTTTGCGGTCTTGGGCGAATCCCCCGCCTTGATTGCCGCATCCGTAGCGTTGCCGCTGATCAAGTATTCATCACAGAACTTCCGCTGTCTTGGTGTCATAGGTATTCACCGCCTTTCTTTTTTCACATAAAACAAAAATTGTTGAAAGAAAAAGCGCCCCGGTTTCCCGTAGGCGCAATTTCATATTTATATTATAGCACGCTTGACACTCTCATTTACTATCATCTTTCAGAATGTCGGGATTTTTTTTTGCAAAGTCAAGCAAAGCGGTCCCGTGAATCCGGTAAATCTGTGCGATTGAAAAGTTAAGATCAACAGCAATCTTTTCCCATTTTTCACCGTTAACATACCGGTCAATTAGAACCGTTTGCTGATCATGGTCAGAAATATTCCTGATCCGGTTAAAGGCATCCCGTTTCATATCAACAAGTTCATCAATCCGGCTGTTAATATCAGCTTCAAAATCAACGATCTTGGCAATGGTTTCTTCAAGGGTATTTTTCGGGCCTGAAGTCTGCACCTTATCAGGGTTCAGTTCATAGCTTTGAGAAGTCAAGCTGGAACGCAAAGTAAAAACCGTATTGGTAAGCCGCTGGATCAAGCGGTCTGTTTTCCTGATTTGGAAAAAATATTCCTTGGCCTGTTGAGAAATTTCCTTGTCAGTCACTATGTAACACATCCTTTCTGCGGTAGTCTGTTCCGTTTTCATTGCATCTGTACCGTTAATAAATGCTGAAAAATCAAGTGGTTTCAGGACTTTGGAACGCATGGAACAGATAAAACGGGCAGTTCCTTATATACACATTTCTTATATATATTTTTTCTTTATAAGAAGAAAGTATATTTACATCTGTTCCATCTGTTCCGTTCCTCAAAAGCAACTGAAAAAGCCTTGAAAATCAAGGGTTTTCGTGCGGAACAGATATAGAAAAAACATCTATTCCATATCTGTTCCACACGCTGTTCCAACTCCTACTGAAGAAGCACCTGTTCAGGCGGAAATATTGTCCGAAAGATACCAGACAATCAGGAACCAAACGGGATCAATGTTGTAATGCTCCGCCACGGCCATAAGCAACAGCACAAGGGTTAGCACCACCAGCATTTTCTTCATCGGTATTCTCTCCCGGTCTTACGGTCTTTGATTTCAATGCGGTTCAGAAGTTCAAACCCCGCCAAACGGGTGATGTACTTCAGGACGAAGATCAGGGTGTTCACCCGCTTCTGCTGTTCATCCTCGTCACGGATGATATTCTTTGTGCCGTGGTAGGCTGTCGGATCGTGATACCCTTCAGCATTTTCCCAAGGTTTAGGCATCGGTTTTCCCTCCTTCTTCTCTGTACCATTCTTCAATGTCACACCCAATGTCCTTCAGCTTTTGACGGGCCAACCACCCATCATCTTCCTGATCCATCAAGTAATATTCCCGTAGCTTCCGGGTTTCGGCATAGAACAGCTTCCACGCCAGCTTCAGGCGCTTGGGGCCAAAGCCAAATTGGGTGTGAAGCATCCACAGGATGGATGATTCTTTGTCCATGTCAAAGGCCCGATCATTTTCCACAATCTGTTTCTTGATTTCCTGATCCAAGGCCCGTTCTTCAGCTTTGTTGAACTGAACGGCGAAGATTTTACCACCGGACTTCTTAAACATCGGCATGGTATTCACTCCAAATATCATCGAAGCACACCGGAATCAGCCAATGAACCTTGTCCAACAGGATCAGGGCCACTTCCCGCATCTGCGGATGTGCGGCGGGTGAACAGCGCAACTTCAGGAAATGCCGCCATTCACGAATGTTGGCCGTCATGACCACTTCCGTTTTCAGGCTGTTGGGCAGAACCGAACGGGCTTCTTGCGGTGTGCATCCTTCCGCCAGCATATCAAAATAGCGAATTTCCACCCCTTCACAGGCATCCCGCCAATAGTCATAGGCTCTGGAACCGGGTTCAAGGAAGCAAGGTTCAATCACCGTGATTTCCTCACCGAACTTGCCCTTGCCGTAATTACAATAGCGGGTGGATTCCTGACAGTAAGAAGCCATCCGGTGGCGGACGATCTCATGAGAAACCCCACGATCACAAATGAACTTCACCGTAAAGGAACAATGTTCCAGAACTGCTTCATGCCCACGCTTGATGATCCCGGCAACGAACTTTTCAGCGGAACCTTCCGTGATCTTATCCTCGGACTTGTAACAAACACGGCCACATTGTTCCAGCCGCTTCAGAATGGTGGCCCCGTTAACCGGGGTGATGAACTCCACATCGGCTTTGATAATTTTCATTTCCTTCATCCTCCTAATTCATTCCGGTGCTGTGACCGGTAAGGATCAAACCCTTCAGGGTAACGCTGTTCCAGCTTTTTCAAGTTTTCTTCCATGACCGTATCAAGGTCAGAACCAATGGCATCACACAAAACGGCCAAATACCAAGCCACATCACCAAGTTCTTCAATCATGTGGCGCTTGTCCAGTTCATGGCCGTGGAAGAAATGTTTCTTCACCTGTTCGGCCACTTCACCGGCTTCACCGCAAAGGCCCAAGGCACATTCCAACTTCAGCCGATCCATGTTGGAACGGTCAGCGGTTCGCAAGGAACCCCGCATATAACGGTTAGCGTTCATCGGCGTGTTCCTCCGTTTTCAGATCGTCCAGTTCAAGAACCGTCATAATGGCGTAATTGGCAAGGTCAATCAGGGTATCACGGATAGATTCATCCTTGACTTCCTGAACCTCGGATTTGGTCAGGCTCTTGAACCGGGCCAGCTTATCCCCAAGCCTGATCCGGGCCATTGCCATTCCTTCTTCCGTGAAGGTCTGGTGAAAGCTGTCACCATAGTCATGATTTTTTCGGGCATACAGATCATTGATTTCCTCACAAATCAGGGCGTGCTTCCGTACTTTAGCTACCGTTTTAGCTTCTGCCATCGTTTATCATCCTTTCTTTCAGTTAAACCATTTGATCACCGGATCACCGGTGAAGCCCTTTTCCCACACATACCACGCATAAGCAATGGCGCTTTCCGGTTTCCCGGTCATAGCACATGGAGCCGCGGCAGCCCATTGTGATTCCCGTGACCTTCGCGCCGATTTTCACGAGTTCCATCAATTGTTTTTCGTATCCTTCGATTCCGGTAAGCTGTCTGGCGAAAAACTCGGACGTGATGAGAAGATCGGTATGCTTCAGAATCTCCTCCACGCCCGGACGCAGAGTTCCGGCGTCGATATTGACGGTTACGCCGTGTTTCTGCGCCATTTTTGCGGCGGTCAGCGCGGCTTTGGTCTGGTGTCCGTCGAGACGCAGGATTTTCGCCCTGGAAATA
>ERZ779896.1820-NODE-1820-length-16467-cov-8.454911_pt1 | contig 16467 bp, 10 predicted proteins | sample MGYA00511067_ERZ779896 | MGnify/ENA primary metagenome ERZ779896 (study PRJEB29588, sample SAMEA2161597) | human gut metagenome | biome: human gut; feature: human-associated habitat; material: faeces | place: Denmark | collected 2008/2010 ... | reverse complement strand
AAAGTTTAGGTCAAGCCTTTTTAAAGGCTTGCAGGGTCGAGGGACGGAGTCCCTCGTGGGTTTTAAGGGCAAAGCCCTTAACATATCTTTCTTCTTAAGCGGTGGACTATGTCCACCGCTTAATTCTTTCGTCATCAATAAACTTCCGAATGAGCAAATAAAGCTTGCTCCTATATTTTCCGAAAATATTATCAAACACATAATTAAAAAGAAGATAAGCATTGAAAAACGCTCAGGTATTTTGAAACCTGAGCGTTTTTGTATTCTTTAATGGAGAAATAGCGGCGAACTTCGTTCGCCGTTATTGGCAAAGAATGTTAAGGGCTTCGCCCTTAAAACCCACCAAAGGCTCCGCCTTTGGAATTCGCAAGCCTTTAAAAAGGCTTGACCTAAACTTTGCGGCGAGCCGCCGCTCCCAAGTCGCGAAATCAGTTTTGCGTTGCAAAACTTCGACATTGATAAGGCAAGTTAACTGCCACGGATTAAGAAATTACCAATGAACTGCCGAATGACGAAATTTGTAATTCTAAACTAAACTTCTGAGAAATTATGCAGCCTTACTAAGATTCTCCGTCTTAGATACTCTATCTACTGTATATCCCCTATCTGTCAAAAGCTGAACGATTCCGTTATCACCATACATATGAGCTGCCCCAACCATAAAGAATACTTTCTTGCCGTCATTCATATATTCTTCGGCTTTGTCAGCCATACCCTTGTTTCTGTCTGTGAGCATAGCTTTGCTGTATTTTTCGTAATCTTCCTTACATTCATCAGGAATTTCATCTTCATCTGTATCTTCAATAGCTTCTCCGTGTTTCCATTGCTCATATAACTTATTATTTGCCTTTGCTTGTTCGCTTGGGTCTGCTTGTGTATAGCTTAAAATCATAACATCTGCAAGTTCATCTGAAATGTTATCAAATACACCAAGCTGAATATCAATATTCTCAACCTCTAAGATTTTCTTGTTAGCCTTTTTAGCTTTTGAGGTCATAATACTTTCCATAGATTTTGTAATATCAATGCCCGCATCATTACACATTGCATTTTCGAGCAATGAAATCCACATCATGGGCTTAAAGTTATCATAATATGATATATATAAGCCCTTTTCAGTAAGATATTTTACAGCAGCATCATAGGTTTCCTTAGAAATATGGTCTTTAATAGTTGTGCCATCAGTATACATAAGCTTTTGTGTAAGTTGTAAAGCTTGTCCTAAGTCATTCATCATACTGTCAGTATCAAGCTCCATAGCTAGATAGTCACATTCATCAAAGGCTTTCTGTACATAGTCCGGCAGATTTTCTGCACCGTCCTGTGTAGCGTGAATTGAACCAAAGAGATACATTTCCTTGTCGCCTTTAGTAACCTTCCACATAGCTGGCGTATAATCTGCGTCAGGTTCAGTATTTTTAGAAGATTCATTTTTAGAACTTTGAGATTCTGTTTTAGAAGTTTGGCTTGATTCCACCTTAGAAGACTGGCTTGATTCCGTTTTAGATTCAGCAACAGAAGTTGGTGCTGAACTTTCTGTTTTGCTTGAATTATCATTTACAGAGCCGCCATTAGAACAGCCCGAAAATATAATAACAGTTCCCAAGATAGCGGATAAAACTGCCGATGCGAGTTTTTTAATTTTCATAGTTTAATACCTCCAATATTTAAAATGGTGATTGTACTATAAGTTTAGTACAATCACCATTAGTTGTCAAGTAAGAAAGAACATTATTTATAATGTGTTAATAAATTACAACAGGAGTATTTTCTTTGCAGTTATCATAGATTTTCTTAACTGCGTCATATGGAGTATTTATACAGCCGTGAGAGCCGTCATATGTATAGATATTTCCGCCGTAGCCACCAGTTCTCCATGTAGAATCGTGAATACCAACACCGTCATATGTTACGCCGAGCCAGAAGTTAACCCAAACGTCCCAGGTTTCTCCAACGAGTTCAGCAGGCGAAGCTTTGTTTATAACATAATAAAGACCAGTCGGTGTATCGTGAGCATTTTTATAGCCTGTTACAACATCAGTTGAAACAATAAGCTTACCGTCTTTATAATACCACATATGCTGTTTATCGAGGCTTATTTCAATATATGTATCGCCCACATTATATCCATGAACCTTAGGAACTTCGCCACATTCAAGAGGTTTCATCTCATAACTGCTGAATTTCTTTTCGCCATCAATAGTGCAGTAAGAATATACCTTGATATAGTACATCTTATTTTTCTTAACTTTAAGCTCGAATTCAAGCTTATCAGAAACATCATAGCTGTCATAATCTCCGTCCTCATCATCAGAGATTTGAACGCTATAACCCTCTGCCCCATTTATAGCTTTCCAGCTTACCTTAATTTTTTCTGTTTTTTCGTCATAAGATGCAGTGAAGGAAGGCTTTTCAGGTGGTGTATATGTGCTGATTTCAGACGGATTGCTATAATAGCTTTCACCGCCAAAGCTTACAAATGCGTCTACTTTATAATAATAAGTTTTTCCGACAGTGAGTCCTGTGTCTGTATAAGCTGAATTTTCCCAGTCAGTAATAGTTGCAATAGAAGTATAATTATCGTCTGTGCTATCCTTGCGATAGATTGTATAAGCCGTAGCATTTTTAATTCTATCCCAAGAAATTGCTATACTGCTCGAGGTTCTTGCTGTAACGGTGATTTCCGAAACATCAGCGATTTGAGTAAAGGCAGTTGTTGCCGAAAATTCTCCATAATAATATTTATCATTAGCATAGATATAAGGTCTTATCTGATAATAATAACGAGTTCCCGCAACAATCTGATTATCATTAAAGAAGGTAGTCGAAGAATTCTTAATGGTCATAATCTTATCGTAATCAGCACTCGTAGAATCACATTTGCGATAAATTTCATATCCGCTTATATCAGAAACTGATGACCAGTTTAGATTTATAGAATTAGTTCCAACAGCTTCTGCATTAAAATTTTCTACTATTTCAATATATCCAATACTTGTTTCTGTATTGGAAGACTCAGAAGATTCTTCAGCAGAGGATTCAGGTTTGCTTAAGGCTGGCTTAGAAGATTCTACTTTATCTACTTTAGAAGAAGCAGGCGGCTTGCTTGTTGCTGATGCAACAGCTTCTTTGGCAGAGGATTCGTCATTTGAAGTTCCACCAGAACAGCCATACATAGCGGAACATACAACAGTAGCTGAAAGTAATATTCCAAGAATTCTTTTAGTTATAGATTTATTAAAAAAGTTCATTTTCATTCCTCCTTTGCGAATGTAAGCATATTTTATATCGTAATATTTTTTAATGCAAGAGCTTTTTGTTAGATATTTGTAAAAGTTGTAGGATTTCAGCGATTTACTTTTGATTTTTAAATTATGTCAGGTTGATTTGTTCAAGTTGTCGTTAACATTTTTTAATAGTTATTTCAAAAGAGAAGAATATTGTTATCAATGTAACTAACGCTTTACATATTATTATATATGAAATAAGGGCGGAGAAAATCATAATGAAATCCTCTGCCCTATTTATAAGTAATTGACTCCCATAATAAAAGGAAATAACCGCCCTGCGACCAAATAGGACGGTTATTTCTTAACTTAATCAATATTTGGGAGCGACCGCTTATCGGTATGCTCTATACCTATATTATACAGTAAAAAACGGCTTGTGTCAAATAAAATAGCTACAAAATGGCAAAAATAATTTGACGAAAAAAGTCCGATTTGATATAATAAAAGCCATAGAGCATATCACAAACGGTAGGCGGTCAATCCTGCTCCCAGAAATGGGGTGCTACATATGGAGAATGCTGTTACATGGTCTGATTTATTTCAGCTTATCATAGCAATAGCAACAGTCGGAACTCTGATAGTTTCGATAGTTGACTCCCATAATAAAAGGAAATAACCGCCCTGCTAGCCAATAGGACGGTTATTTAGTAAATAATTCGTATATTTGGGAGCGACCGCTTATCGGTATGCTCTATACCTATATTATACAGTAGAAAACGGCTTGTGTCAAATGTTTTTGTGCGTGTGCTCTTTTTAAACAAAAAGAAAAAGCCTTAAATTTTTAAAATTGATAAAAAACAATAAATTTCAGTTTTCAACAATACTTAGATTATATTTATATCACTAATAAAATTATAATGACTAATAATTGCACTATACAAACAAAATATTATGAATAAAATATGAACTTATTTACAAATTCATAAATTTGTCCAAAAAGTTTCTATAAAAGAATAAACATAAGCAAATCAAGAGCAAATTTTGTAGGCTAAATTGCACAAGTAGATTTTAACATCTTGAAAGTTTGTTTGGTAAAAATCCCTATAAAAACTGGAAAAAACATACCTGTTGTTGAAATTGCACAAAAAAACACTAACTTGTTTTACAATTAAATCAAAAAAAACTCAAAAAAAGTGTTGACATTTCGTTCATAATAAGTTAATATATAAACACAACAGAGATGAACGGTTCACCCCCTTCAAGAACCGCATCTCAAGAAAAAATTATTTTATTTTAAGAAAGAGGTAATGTAAAATGACACTCCAGCAAAAGCTACTCGCAAAGAAGTCTAAGAAAGGCTTCACACTCGTTGAACTCGTTGTTGTTATTGCAATCCTTGCAATTCTCGCAGCAATCGCAATCCCAATGGTTGTTAACATCATCCAATCAGCTACTAACTCTTCAGGTGCTTCTAATGCATCAACACTTAGCCAACAGTGCAAGAATGTTTACGCAGGCGTAAAGTCAGGCACAATCAACAATGATGAGTCTAAGAACTCTGATGGCACAGCTATCACATGGGCTGCTGCAAAGGCAGCTACAGCTACAGCTAAGCAGACAGCTGCTAATGCTGTTTCAGTTGCTCAGGTTATGACATACGCAGGTCTTAACTTCGATATCTCTGCTGATTACTACTTCTGCACAACAGCTGCTACAGGCGTTGCAGTTGGTGACATCGTATATTCTGATACAGGTGCTGCTCCTACAACTCCTGCAAATGCTGCTTATACTCAGCTTGCAACAACAACAACTCTTGGCGGTAACGGTGGTCTTTACAAGTCATAATTAAAGACTTACTTAAAACAAAAGATTAATTCAAAAGCTCAGCTTCGGCTGGGCTTTTGTTTTGCTTATACAAAAGCTACAAATTATAAATGACATTTTCGTGATATTATACATTGACAAAAGTATAGATTGTAAATTATAATATTTATAAAATAAAAGAGTAGAAAATCTATACCATCTACCCCATTTTAATATTTTTAGGAGAGTTAAGGTTATGAAAGTTAAAGCTAATAAGCGTGGTTTTACACTTGTTGAGTTAGTAGTTGTCATAGCTATTCTTGCTATTATTGCGGCAATAGCAATTCCTTGTCTTATAAATATTTTAGATTCTACAACAGCTTCTTCTGGAGAGGCGCAAGCACAAACTCTAAACCAAGTGTGCCAAAATGCCTATAATGAAATAAAAGCTGGTACAATTAATAACACAATGTCGAAGAATGCTGACGGAACAGCAGTTTCTTTTGCCGCAATAAAAAATAGCGGAATTACCACAAGAAAAAATGCCGCACGAAATGCAAAAGTATCTGATATTGCAAAATATTCCGGACTCAATATAAATATTGGAGAATATTACTACTGCACCTCAGCAGCCATAGGAAGTGGGCTTACTATTGGAACTATTGTTTATTCCAGCACAGGCACAGCCCCCAATATTAATGGTTGTTCTTTTACCCAGCTTGATAACACAATAACACTTGGAACTCTCTACAATAATATGTAAATTTCTATATATAATGTAAGCTTTTGCCCATAGTCTTGTCTATGGGCATTTTTGTTTGCCATATTCTTAAATATAATAATGGGTCGCCAAGCATAGATATTATACCAAAATATGTCATAACGCTCATTTTTCATAAATAATGTCAGTTAATTTTGTTGAAATTAATAGGATAATTTTTCTTGCCAAATCTATAATTTGATGTATAATATTAGTATGTATAGTTTTATGAATTAATATTATCGGTAATTATTCCATAAAATAATTGAAAGGTGCGTAAATAAATATGAAAAGATGCAAACGGCGATATAATTCCAAGAAAGGTGTAACTCTTGTTGAGTTAGTAGTTGCTATTGCTATTGTTTCAATAGTTTTCGCCTCAACAATGACAGCCATTGTTCATGGATATATTTCTATTGTTGAGAATAAGAGCTTAGAAGATGCCTCGGCTCAGGCTCAGGGCGTCGCAGATACAGTTTCTACTGCCTTAGAGAAAGCTTTTTCATCAAATAATTATACTGGTGATCCAACCGACCAAACCGCTAAAAAAACCTTTTATAATAATTTAGTATTAGAAACTATAAATGGTGATGGTACATATGATGGTTTAAGCACTAAGCTTAATAATGTAGAGTTTATAGACCAAATAAGTAACCCAAGTGTTGATTTCCCTGATGCATCATCTATAAGTGATATGCAATGCACCGTCCAATATCTTACCAATTCATTACCTACTTCAGCTTCTGATGGTTCTCATAAAGAATTTGATGGGTATAAAGTAATGGTTAATGCAAAATCTTCTCAAGGCGATATAATTGCCAGCTCAATTGTAACGATTAAATAACTTAAAGAAAGGAAAGTATAAGAGATGCGTAAAAAAAATCGCAAGCTTTTAAATAGCAAGCATGGCTTTACCCTTGTTGAGGTTATAGTTGTTATAGCAATTCTTTCGATATGCTCGGGTATGCTTGTTGGTGCTATATCAGGAAGTATGGACAGATATTCTATAAGTACCGATATAGAAAATTCTAAACAAGAAGCGACCAGCTTCGAGAGAATGTATAAGAAATGTGTTGGCAGTGCATATTCTATCTCAACGAGTAATTATAACGAAAGTGCATTTTCGCCACAAGATAAGCACTATTATTTAATTTTGAATCCAACTGATAATACAGCAAAATTTTTAATGGCTTATGAAGATGATAATACGGGAGCAATACAACTTACCAGTATGATTACTTGCAAAGGAATAAGTTCTTTCACCCAAAAGGCATATACAGTTGGCAAAGACAATAGCCAAAAATATGTTGATTATAAGCTTTGTATGATAAGTAACTATGAACCGAATGTTACATATGATTATTCAGGTACTCTTACAATGAATAATAATGGTGCAGGAAGTGATTTCGACCAAAGCTATATACTAAATAGTTCATCTATGCCAAATCCTATATGTATAGATTTTAGTATGACAAAATAAGAAAGGAGTTAGCTAATTTATGGTTAAACCAAAATCAAAACATATGAACAGTAAGCGTGGCTTTGCTCTTGCCACTGTTCTTGTTGTTTCTTGTGTAATTATTATCCTTGCAACAAGCTTGATAAGCGTAGCGATGTTCAGTACAAAATCAACTTCTGGAGATGTTAACGAAAGACAAGCTTATCTAAACGCAAAATCAGCCCTTAATTATGCTGCAACATATTATGAGAATGCAGACCTCCCTAAGATTATAGACCCAAAGACAACTGGTGAAGAATATATTCTCATGAAAGATACTGTTGGTGGTACAACAGAAGAAGGTGCAGAAGTAACAAGCGTCAGTGCAGATACCTCTGCCTATAAAACCTTCGTTCATGCAGTATATGACAAAGCTAAGTCTGAGATTACACTCAGAGCATATGCAAAATCTGAAGATATGCTCGGTGGTAATTCTAAGTCTACATCACTTAGTGTTACATATACTGTTGGTTCATCAGGAAATGTTCTTGGCAGACAGCTCTCAACAGTTCCTGAAAGAATAAATACAAGCGTCAGCAGTGATGACATCAATATTCATGTTAAGCAGGACCCAAGCAGAGTAGATACTGCAAATGACTTCGTTCCTTGTATTTATACTTGGTCATATTATAAGAGAACAGACCAAGGCATTGATTGGAACAATGTGAAAAAACCTGAACAATTAACAGTTAATCAGATTAATGCTGTTGAATTTGGGAATAATAAGTTCGAGCCAGCTGGTAAGTGGATTTCAGATGGTAAGGGTAAAGACGGTCCTACAACTGCTATGATTCCAGAAGGTAATGCGTGGTATTCACATACTTTCTCACCGAGTAGAGTTGCAGATGATAAGGGCGGAATGGTTCCTTGGTTTAACCTTATCGTTTCTCGTCAGGGCGGTAATGTTGGTTCTAAAGCTAATGACACACAGAGCTTGGAATTTTTTAATGTTTGGTACTTTGATGAATCCGATAGAAACATTTATGTAGAAATTCTTGAATCTCCTCTCTATTATTATAAAGGCCATGATTGGAACGGTAAAGAATTGCTTGAGAATAGACTTATCGCTTATGCTAATTCTAAGCAGACAGTATATTATACAAAGCTTAAGGGCAAAAATGATGATTCTATGGCACCATCATTTACCATTACAAGCACCGGCACTAGTTCTTCTGGTGTATCCAATGGCTATGGCTGGTGGAGTACTAAAATAGAAGGCAATGGTTCTCAAGATGTGACTATTGACTTTAAGGGTTATGAGGGCAGTTCACATAGTGTTACAGTTCCTGCTGTTACTACTGGTACAATGGTAGGCTCTATAAAAGGTAACTCTGCTTATATAGTTATTGAGCAAGATACTGCCACTGGTCAATATAGTGCTCGTTCATTTATTTCTGAGAAGGCAGCCTCTGTTTATATGAATGATGAAGACTATGTCACTGTCTATGCAAAGCTCAAGGATAATACAAAGTCTGGTTCACCGTCTATAGACTATAAGGTAGAAAGCCGTAATAGCTCAGCAGCAAAAACAAATCTAAGAAGTGCTATTGTTAAGGCAGACTCTTTATATCAAGGAGATTATGAACCCTCAAGCTGGTATGATTTTATAACAGTTGTTAATGCTGCTAAGGAAGTATATAATAAGCCAACACTTCAATCAAATTCAGATTATAATGCACAGAGAGATAATATAAATAACGCTATTGATAAGCTTACAACAAAAGATACTGACCCTTCAAAGCTACAAGCTAAGTATGATAAAGCAAGTAGCTATAAAGAAGAGGATTATACAGAAGAAAGCTATACAACATTAAAATTTGTTATGAATCAGGCTAAGGAGTTGCTTGATAAATTAGCAGTAGACAAAAAATCAGTAAGTCAAGAAACTGCTGATAATAAAGCTATCGACTTACAAAATAAAATGTCCACTCTTGAGAAAGTTGCTTCATATAGAGATAATCTTAAAAAAGCTATTGATAATGGAAAAACAGTAAGAGATAATAATCCGAATTCTAAGCTTATAAATGAACTCGAAACAGCATTAGCTAATGCTGAGAATCTTTATAATAATGGTTCAAGAAATAAAGCAGCTCTTCAAGATGCTACAAAGAAACTTATTAGCGTATGCTCAAGAATACAAAATACAGGCAAAATAGATGAGCTTGTAGATGCAGTTAATGCTGCTCAGGCTATCATTGATAAGGATAGAAATATTCTTGTTACAGGAACAGTAACTAACCTTGAAAAGGTTATTGCTGTTATCAATAATGCTATTGATTCAACCTTGTTAACACAGTCAGAGATTGATAGCTATAAGGAAAAGCTTGAAAGTGCAGTAAACGAGCTTGCTTATATTCCACAAGATGATATTACACCTGCTGTTGCAGATGGTAAAAAGAGAGTTTGGTTCGATATAGACCCAAATGGTTTTGGCACTAATGGTACAAATTACTATATCTATGCTTGGTATGGTTCAGGTGGTGATGGTAAGCAAAACACAGCCTTTGATACACTCACAAGTGCTAATGAAAGTATAAAGGCAGAGTTCAAGCTTAAAAAGGATATCATATCCAAGTATTATTACTATGACCTTGATAATAAATATACAAATGTTATTATTATCAGTGGTGTAGGCAATGGCTCTAACCAAACAGCTACTATTAACATTGATGATAATCTAAGCAATAATCTCTTCATGATTAAATCAAAACATAATGTAGATTCTGCAAAGCTTACTACTATATACTCTTCTACTAATGCACCATCAGGTTGGGGTACAAGTCAATATGTCTATGTTAAGGAATCGAAAAACACAAGCCTTAATACAGCATCTGCAACATCAGACCCAATGGAAACTCTTGATAAGACAGAACGCTACTATATTAAGAGAGTTGCTTTTGACGCCAAGTCAAGCTTCCATCTTTGCAATGGAACAACTATAACAGAAAAATTAACAATTAGCACAGAGCCTGTTGTTATAAGATTTATAGATAAGAACGACCCATTTAAGGTTGATGCAAGGTCTCTTGCATCATTCAAAAAGCTTGCTCCAAAAACAAATATTACTACTATGAGCAAGAATAAATCCGCTAATATTGTGAATATGGATACAAGCAATACAACTACACAAACTGCTACATATTCAGACGATAATGTTTCAGCAGATAAGCCTATTATCACAGTTTATTTCAATAAGCCTTCAGGCTGGAGCAATGAGCTTTATGCAAAGCTTTATCAGGTTGATGATAGTGGCAGCGTCGTATTAGAGCAGTTATCCGAAAAGCTTCTCATAACAGATGATGGAAACAATTTCTATATTGCTGTTGATACAAGAAGAGTAAATAGCATAATTATTTCTGATAAAAATAGTTCATCAAGAAAAACCTCAAGAATTAAGTTCGCCGTTGATAATTCAGCAAGTCCAAAAGCATACTTTAATTCACAGCAAATTACTAGAAGTGGTTCAAGCTGGAATATTTCATCATATACCGCATCACCAGTAGTAATTGATACAACCCCAATAACAAGCTTTGATGTTGATGGTGCAAATATGGCATTTATTGGTGGTAAAAAGAGAATTTTCTATAATAAAGCTGATACAAGAGCCGGCAGAAAGGATATGCTTGGTCATGCACTTGAGTCAGGAAAGTTCAACTGTGCAGGTGAAGGAAGCACTGGTTACGCTCGTGTAGGTTTATCTGAAACACAAGTATATTATGACTGGTATGAGTATAAAATTCCTGCTGGTGATTCAGACCTTTATAGCTTCCAGATTAAGGGACTTGATAATACTAATGCCTCATTTACTACTGAACAGGTTCATCAGGTATGGGGCGATGTATGGGTAACACTTGATAAATCCAACAAGCTTTCTATTTCCACAGTTAACCCAGAAGATACTGTTAGCAAAAATACTACAAGAGTTTATATCACAAAAATCTCAGATTGGGAAGCTAATTATGAAGGTATGAAAGTAACTATGTGGGGTACTGGACAAAACACAGTTAAGCTCACAGATACATATGATGGCAGATATTATGTAGATATTCCAAATAATATGCCATTCATTCAGCTTACATCAGGAGAAAGTACACCAACACAAATCCTTCCTATGACAAAGCTTCAGGGTGGCGATGTAGTTCTCTATGACTATAATGCAGGCCCAGGAGGAACACCAGCTTGGCTTACATATGTTCCTGGTAACCTCGCCCTTTCAAGAGCAAAGACCAATGCAAGCAGTATCGCAGAGGGTTGGTATATTTATGACTACGATTATAATACACACGCAGCAAAGCTTGCCAGCCCTTATGTTCCTAATGCGTTGAAGAATATAGCTGAAAGCATAACCTCTACAGATGACCCAGCTAAGGACCAAGAGCTTGCCGACCTCCTGAAAGAGTGGACAGAAGCATATCAGAATCTCTATTATGCTATATCAAGCGCAAGAGCATATGTAACTATTGATTCTAACGGCAATCCGGTTTGGTATCCTGAGCAGGCAAGCATTTCTTCTGGCGTAACCTTTGACCCAGATGAAATAAAAGTTATTGCAGGTACTATGAAAGATGCTCTTGCAGCATACAATAGTGATGCTTCTACTTTAGACGATATAAATTCATACACAAGAGAGCTTAATAAGCTCATAAAAGAAATAAGCCCAGATGTTTCAGGTAAGGTAGTTGCAATTCTTGATAATCAGAATAACTGGACTGGAAGCATATTCCTTAGATATACAATTAAAGATAATATCACTGGTTCAAGTATAGTAAGAGAAAACATACCTGTTACTTCAAGAAATTCAGATGGATATTATATGTATTATATCAATGCTGCAGAATCCCAAGATAATACAGTTTATGATGTACAGTTCTATACATCTAAGTATGTCGGCAGCTATAAAGACAAGATGCAGGCTGGTCAAGAATGGGTTTATGGTAATAGCGGAGATGGCTGGGTAAGCAACTCACCAGATAACTACTTCACCTATTCAAGCAAAAAATATAAGCAGACCAGTGCTGGCGAACAGAAAATAGTCGGTTATAAGTCTACAGATGTCAATAGAAAGGACGCTTTCATACTATACTTCACATATGATACAAATGTAACATATAGTAATGGTAGCTATACTATTCTTTCTGGTGCATACATAATCAGCAATGCTAATTATTCTGGAGAGGTTAATTTGTATTCAGATAAAGCTAAGACCTTCTTTACAGATACAGAAAATCAAGGCTATGTCAAGGGTGCGAAATACTCTGATGAAATTGGTTGGACAGATTCAAACTTCAAGATTAAAAGCAATAATACATCAAGCACATGTGCAGATAGTGTCAACTTTAAGGCTAAAGATGGTAAGCTTAACGGTAAATATACATCTGATGGAACGCTCGCATTCCGTTGGGAAAGCCAGAACTATCTCTATATAAATAACAATACAACATTCATAGCAGATGATTTTGTATTTGCATCTTCTGGAAAGGTTTCTGGTGGAAGCAAAATTAATCCTAAGTTTATCCTTAGAAGTAAAGATTCTAAAAAGCCTGTAAAGATAACCTTCCTCACAAACACAACTATAAGCTATAAAAATGCTTCTGGTGAAACTGAGTCATTTAAGATTTATGCAGGTACATATGAAGCAAGAAAAACTGGCGATATCAATATCTTTGATAAAACATGGAACACAAAGTTTAGGATTGTAGAAACTCGTGTAGGAAATGGAACAAACACATATCTTTCAAATCCTCGCTATTCCTCTGACTAAGCTTATATAAAGCAAAATCCCTGAACTTATAAGGTTCAGGGATTTTTTTGTCCTTATCTATATCTAAAATATGCAATAACAAAGAGCATAACAAATGCGGTAAGTTAAGCCGAATTTGTTATGCTCTTTGCTTCAAACGAGGTATGCTAAAATGTTCTAAACTACTCTAATGTGAGTTGGTTCTGAGTAACCAACTTTCCCCTTCATCAATATAATATCACACAATTTCAAAGAAAGTATAAATAAATTATCGACTAATTATGAACAAATTAATAACATTTTCGGTGGCTTACAAATAATACCAGAAATATTATGAAAAATTTATGCAAGATATTATAGTAGTAATTATTATATAAATTTCATAATAATCTGATTAAACTGTGCATTTTAGTCTTAATATACGCTATGCTTCAATTAAGCATTTTTTTCCAAGACTGCCTGTGCGTCTATAAGCTTTCCGTCCTTTTTAGCAGTAAGATGAAGATGAACTTCGTCCATAATTTCACTCGGAATAGTAAATACAGCACCTATATAATCGCCACAAGAAACACTTTCTCCCTCTTTGACAAGTATAGTTGGGCTAAGACCACTATATATCATAGTTATACCATTATTATGCTCAATTTCTATGCTATATCCCAAAAGTTCATCGTTATAAACCTTTTTAACAATTCCGTCAGAATATGCACGAACCTTTTCGCCATCATCAGCAGTAATATCTATTCCCTCGTGAACACGCCAATCCCCCATTGTTTTTGAATAGACAGGATTTTCAGGGCTATATCCTTTAATAATCTTTCCGTCTATTGGCTTTATAAATTTATTTTCGTTTTCCTGACTTATTTCAGAAGATTCACTTGAACTTTCCTCAATAGATACTTCCGAGCTTTCTTCCGAGCTTTCAAGAATGGTATTAGTTGTTTTTTCAGAGCTTTCAGTTTTAGATTCAGGTTTTGAATATTCCAAGCCACTTACAGTTTTGTCAGTAGGCTTGTCCTTAGGCTTTGAGCCTTCGGACTGAGCAGAGCTTTCTTCTTTGGGGGTCTGATAGTCTAAAACACTGCTATATGTTGTCCAAGCCGCACCTCCGATTGCAGTTATGCAAAGGGCAAGAGCGATATAAAAGCCAGCATTTTTCTTTGGATTATTATTTTTTTCTTTAGTATTAGATTTCATCTTAATTGCACCTCCGATTTTATTTTTGGCATAAAATCGGAGAATATACAAATTTCCATTAAGATACTCAAAAGTTTCGGTGCGTGACCGCACAGGACAAGACGCGTAATCGCTCGGCAAGCCTCGCTCGTAATGAGAATAAGAAGTTTGCCCACGCGGAGGACTAAACTACCGCTTAACTAACCAACTTCTCCAAGACAATTAAAAGTTTCGCTCAAGCCTTTTCAAAGGCTCGCAGGGTCGAGGGACGGAGTCCCTCGTGGGTTTTAAGGGCGAAGCCCTTAACATTCTTTGCCCCTAAAGCGGCGGATAAAATCCGCCGCTTATAACTAATGTCATAGATACCCAAATTTTAGCTAATAAATTTAATACTCTAAAGTATAGTTTACTTTAGAAATAAAAACATTATCTCTTTCGCTGTATAGAAAGAATGATAAATGATATTATACTAACTATAAATTCAGCAAGAGGAAACGAAATCCAAAGTCCATTTATTCCAAAAAGATTTGCCAAAAGAATAGCAAGTGGCAGTATAACAATAAATCCACGCAAAATAGAAATAGTTCCTGCTGGTTTAGCCTTGTCTGTTGCGGCGAAATATGTTGCAAGAATTATGTTAAGTCCTGCGAAAAATATACCTGTAAAATAAATTTTCAAGCCATTTATCGCAGCCACCTGCAAAGAGGAATTATTTTCGCTGTTAAAAGCTGATACAATCGGGTTTGAGAATAAAAGCAGACAGCCATAAACCACAATAGCAATAATTATAGAAGTAATAAGAGCATATTTCAAAGTAATTTTTATAGTTTTCTTGTCATTAAGACCGTAATATCTGCTTATAAGTGGCTGAATACCCTGAGATACGCCCGTAAAAATTGAAATTACAACAATCGAAATGTTAGCAATAATTCCGTATGAGGCCACGCCGATATTGCCAAGTAGCTGAAGCATAATGATGTTAAATACAAAAATAACTATTCCCGATGAAATCTCTGTTACAAGCGAAGGTATGCCAACAGACATTATCCTTAGACTAAATTTAATCGAAAATTTGCATTTGATAGGTTTAAAGTTGTTATGTTTTTTAATAAAAAATATAGAGAGTATGAGTAGGCTTACCGCTGGCGAAAAGCCTGTCGCAAGAGCCGCACCGAAGATACCCATTCTCATAGGATAAATGAATATATAATCGAATATAATGTTAAAGATACTTCCCGAAATCATAGCTGCCATAGAAAGCTGAGGAGCACCATCATTTCTCACAAAGGCTAAGATAATATTATTAGCGATAAATGCAGGTGCAAATATCATAAGGATTTGTAAGTAGTTTTTGCACATTTCAAAGATATCATTATTTGCCCCTAAAAGAGTAGAAATGGGTGAGGAAAGAAAAACACCCATAAGCATATAAGCAGCCGCAAATATTGCCCCAAGGTATAAGGAATGAGTAAAAGCCTTGTTGCTTTCCTCTTTTAAGCCCTGATTTTTAGCTATTGAATATTTCGTAGCACCGCCTATTCCAAGCATAAGACCAGTGCCTTGAATAAGACTAAAAGCAGGAATTGCGATATTCAGAGCTGCAAGTCCGTTGCTTCCCGTACCATTTGCTACGAAAAAGGTATCCGCAAGAATATAGCAAGAAAGTCCTATCATACCCAAAACATTTAGCGAAGTATACTTACAAAATTCTCCTAAGTGTTTTCTAACCATAATCAAACCCCTTGTTTCCCTAAAAAATAAATTAAATGTATTAACTAACAAACTTCCCCTAAGACAATTAAAAGTTTCGGTGCGTGACCGCACAGGACAAGACGCGTAATCGCTCGGCAAGCCTCGCTCGTAATGAGAATAAGAAGTTTGCCCACGCGGAGGACTAAACTACCGCTTAGCTAACAAACTTCCCCTAAGACAATTAAAAGTTTCGGTGCGTGACCGCACAGGACAAGACGCGTAATCGCTCGGCAAGCCTCGCTCGTAATGAGAATAAGAAGTTTGCCCACGCGGAGGACTAAACTACCGCTTAACTAACAAACTTCCCCTAAGACAACTAAAAGTTTCGGTGCGTGACCGCACAGGACAAGACGCGTAATCGCTCGGCAAGCCTCGCTCGTAATGAGAATAAGAAGTTTGCCCACGCGGAGGACTAAACTACCGCTTAACTAACAAACTTCCCCTAAGACAACTAAAAGTTTCGGTGCGTGACCGCACAGGACAAGACGCGTAATCGCTCGGCAAGCCT
>ERZ779896.1807-NODE-1807-length-16556-cov-9.476517_pt1 | contig 16556 bp, 11 predicted proteins | sample MGYA00511067_ERZ779896 | MGnify/ENA primary metagenome ERZ779896 (study PRJEB29588, sample SAMEA2161597) | human gut metagenome | biome: human gut; feature: human-associated habitat; material: faeces | place: Denmark | collected 2008/2010 ... | reverse complement strand
CTCGTATCGCAAACCTAATCCCTAGCCACTAATCCCTAGCTACCAGTCACCAGTCCCTAGTCACCAGTCCCTAGTCACTCCCCATCCCTTGACAAAGCTCTCTGGACGCGCTATAAAGATATTGAAAGTAATTTTCAATAAGGAGGACCTATGACAGATATATTTTGGGGATTATTGATCCCATTTCTGGGAACGTCGCTTGGCGCAGCGTGTGTCTTTTTCATGCAGGGGAAGATGAACCGCGGTGTAGAGAGAGGTCTCACGGGATTTGCCTCTGGGGTCATGGTGGCGGCTTCGATCTGGAGCCTTTTGATCCCTGCGCTGGATGAGTGCGAAGCGATGGGCCGCTGGGCGTTTCTGCCGCCGGTCATCGGCTTTGGGATCGGGATGGCGTTTTTGCTGTTGCTTGACCATGCGATCCCGCATCTGCACATGAATGCCAAGGAAGCAGAAGGGCCGAAGAGTCATCTGGCGCGGACGACGATGCTGGTGCTCGCGGTGACGCTGCACAACATTCCGGAAGGGATGGCTGTCGGCGTGGTCTATGCCGGATTCTTATCCGGGCATGAGAGCATCACGGCAGCGTCGGCCATGGCGCTCTCTCTGGGGATCGCGATCCAGAATTTTCCGGAAGGCGCGATCATTTCCATGCCGCTCAAGTCCGCAGGGATGGGGCGCTGGCGATCCTATGCCGGCGGGGTGCTCTCCGGCATAGTGGAGCCTATCGGCGCTGTAGCCACCATTCTTCTGACAGCGATGGTGGTGCCGATGATGCCATATCTCCTTTCTTTTGCGGCCGGGGCGATGATGTATGTCGTGGTGGAGGAGCTGATCCCTGAAATGTCAGCAGGTGAACACTCGGATGTAGGGGTCATCTCTTTTGCCATTGGATTCATGATAATGATGGCTTTGGATGTCGCACTGGGATGAGAGTGCATTTAGCAGATAAGAAAATCAGAATCAGGGATACGGCTCCCCTGTCACTTATGACAGGGGCAGCCGTCTTTTTTTGTGATAAAATGATAAGAATCACAGGTGTGCTTCTTTACGAAAATGATTACATTTTGTATAATTTTATAGAAACTTTATCGTTATTTGCGGCTTATTATGTGCAAGGGGGAAGATCTCATGCATCAGGCGTACAAAAAGGCGGCTGTTCTGGCGATCATTACTTTGCTGGGATGGGGTGGTATACATTCCTATTATCGCTATACCCAGGACATGATCTATCAGGAAAGTACCGACAGTCTGCGTGCGACCTATACCCAAGTGGGGACTTCGTTTCGTCTGTTCACACAGCGCAATTGAAATATTCTCTCGGTCTATGAAAAAAATATCCAGCTGTTACCGGCGGAATACAGGACGAATGAGCAATGGAAGGTGCTTCTCGGGGAGCGAAGCCAGTGGATGTACAGAGATTTCTATCTTTTCGATCAGGCAGGCAATTATGTGACGGATCGTGGCCGCAGGGGGCAGACGGACAGCTTCCAAGCGGCCGTCAAAAATGTTTACGAGGCAGGAAAGCCGATCATCTCGAGCTATGTGTCGACGAGTGGCGTGCGTCGGGTCGTCTTTGCCGTACCTTTCAAAGAACCTTTAACGATCGATGGGACCGATTACATGGGGATAGCCGCTACCTATGACAATCAGCTGGTGGAGCGTCTCATCACGGGCAATATTTACGATGGAGAAAGTGACTGCTATGTCGTCGATGCGGCGGGCAATGTGGTGCTGTCCCTGACACCGAAGAGTGAGATCCCGGAGCATGTGGATAATATCCTTTCCTATTTCAAGGTGCATGATGCAGCGGAAGAGAAGGGGAGCCTGGAATGGATGGCGCAAGGCATTCGTGAGGAGCAGGGAGGAAGTCTTCTGCTCTCTCTGGCGGGAAGGAAGTACTATACCGTCTATCGCCCGCTCGGTATCGGTCATCTGTCATTGGTGGGGCTTGTCCGTGACCGCGTGGTGGATGAAGGGCTTGTGCGCGTGCGGAATGCGACGATTTTTGCACTGGCGGCTGTCTTTTCACTGCTGGCTTTTTTCATGATCGGTGTGACCATCAAGGAGGCCAGACATAAACTGCATGAGAAAGAGCAGGAAAAGAAGATACTCACCAGCCAGAAAGAGATGATGCGAGAGCTCTTTAGCGGGATGGGGCGCGTGGCGGATCGCTTTGTCGTGGCCGATCTGAAGACGGACCAGTATCATTATGGGGAGAATCAGCTAAAGAGATCTCTGTATCCGGAGACGGGTGCTTTTTCAAAGCTCGTGGAAGAAGTCTCCCAGACATATGTCGCGACGGGGGACGCGGAGCATATGAAGCTCAGCCAGCTGCTGTCCAAAGAATATCTCGTCAGCGTTTTGAGAGAAAAGGATGATCTCATGCGCTTTGAGTACTATGGCCGCCAGAAACAGGTCTTCCGGCTTATGACGGTGGTGCCGATCTCTTGGGACAAAAAGGGCATGCTGGAAAAAGTGATGTGCATCAGTCAGGATATCGGGGAGAAGCATGAACTGGAAACCTTAGCGAATACCGATGGGCTGACCGGACTTTTCAATGAGCGCTATTTCACGATGATGCTGCAGGACAAAGAGAAAAAGAAGCTGCCTTTTGTGCTGGTGTATCTGGATCTGGATCGGTTCAAGCCCATCAATGATACCTACGGGCATGCGATGGGGGATAAGCTCTTACAGGAAACGGCGAAGCGCCTCTTGCTGTGCATTCGTAAAAATGACTATGTATTTCGCATCGGCGGCGATGAATTCACGATCCTCTTCAGCATGGATTCCGATGAGCATATGATAGGAGAGATCAAGAAACGGCTGAGGGAGATGCTGGAGAAGCCCTTCCAGATCGATGATCACACACTGCACGTGGGATGCAGCATAGGCTTTGCCGCGTATCCGAAGGAGTCTGTCGACACCACATATATCCGCATCTTGGCCGATCGGCGCATGTATGAGGAAAAGGAGAAAAATCATAAGGGAAGGTAGTGGGGAGAGCCCTCAAGTTTGAAAGCAGGGATGAGTGACTAGTGACTGGTAGCTAGGGATTAGGTTTGCGATACGAGAAAACCGCTGGTTTCAAACCTTCGCGGCGCTTCTGTATTTTATGCGCCGCACCAACCCTCTTGAACCTATAGAACCCGATGAACCCTGAACCCCAGTCAATTATTAGAAAAAGATAAAAACGAAAATTTCCTCTTGCAAAATGAAAGCAAGGGCCTTATAATGCAAACATCAAATTCATATTGGTGGATGAAACATGTGGGAGAAAGCCGTAAGGCTTACCGAAGGAGTAACACTCTCAGGTATCTCGAAAGAGGTAGTACCGCATGTGGACACACTCTGGAGAGTCTCATAATAAGAGCGCCGAAGGTGTAAGGGTCGCAAGATCCCAATCTCTCAGGCAAAAGGACAGAGAAAAAACGTCACACTTCCTGTGATCGTTAAGGTAGACAATGCCGGCTTCCAGAGTTATTTTTTATTGGAAAAGCCGGCTTTTTTATTTATCTTACTTTCCTGGAGGGAGACAAAGAAATGGATTTGAATCTTGAATTGCTGAATGCGATCGATAGTTTTGTATGGGGACCGCCGCTCTTGGTACTGCTGGTAGGGACGGGTATCCTCTTGACGCTTCGTCTGAAGTTCCTGCAGATCTTCCGGCTGCCGAAGGCACTGGGACTGATCTTCAAAGCACAGAATAAGGGAAACGGGGATATCGACTCCTTCAAAGCTCTCTGCACAGCACTTTCTGCTACGGTAGGCACAGGGAATATCGTAGGTGTCGCGACAGCGATCGCTGCCGGCGGCCCGGGCGCTATTTTCTGGATGTGGATGGCCGCATTCTTCGGAATGGCCACCAAGTATGCCGAAGGTCTTCTGGCGGTGAAATATCGTGAAGTGGACTCCAAAGGCGAGATCGCCGGCGGCCCGATGTTCTACATCAAGAATGGTATGGGTCCCAAGTTCAAATGGCTGGGATCGCTCTTTGCCATCTTTGGCGTATTGGTCGCTTACTTCGGTATCGGTACTTTCGCTCAGGTGAATTCCATCGTCGATATCACCAAAATGACGATCGGTCTCGATCCTATGTGGACCGCGCTCATCCTGACCCTTCTGGTCGCAGCCATCACCTTGGGCGGGCTGCAGTCTATCGCATCGGCCGCTTCGAAGATCGTTCCGATTATGGCAGTGATTTACTTTATTTCTACTATCGGTGTACTTGTGTATTTCGCAGACAAGGTGCCTGCAGCCATTCAGACCATCGTGTACAGTGCCTTCTCCGGAAGTGCAGCAGCCGGCGGTTTCCTGGGTGCGACAGTGATGCTCGCGATGAGAAATGGTATCGCCAGAGGCGTATTCTCCAATGAATCCGGCCTCGGCTCTGCTCCTATCGTAGCTGCTGCCGCTAAGACCAAATGGCCTGCAGAACAGGGTCTGATCTCTATGACCGGTACCTTCATCGATACCATCATCATCTGCACACTGACCGGTCTTTCCATCGTCGTTTCCGGCGAATGGATGAATGGTCTCAACGGTGCAGCACTCACGAATGCAGCTTTCAAAGATGCATTCCCCGTATTCGGCGGCTATATGCTGATGATCGGGCTGGTCCTCTTCGCTTTCACCACCATCCTCGGATGGAACTATTATGGGGAACGCTGCATGATCTATCTCTGCGGCACGAAGGGCGTCCTTCCCTATCGCGTCATCTTCATCATCCTCGTCGCAAGCGGCGCATTCCTGAAGCTTGAAGCCATCTGGGTCCTGGCGGATATCGTCAATGGTCTCATGGCTATTCCAAACCTGATCGCCCTTCTGGCTCTCTCCGGCGTCGTCGTAAGAGAGACAGCTAAATATTTCGACCATCTCAAAACTGGTAAAGCATACGAAGAATACGAAGATTTAGATCCCAGCAAGGTCACCATGTCCAAGGCTCAAGAAAGTCTCGAGGACTAGCATCAGGTCCTGATATAACATATTATTTCCTCCCTGAAGGTTTTCCCATTTTCCTTCCCGGCGGCATAATATGACACCCCATCCGGCAAAGGGCACTCCTTCGGATAAGCCCTCCTAAACTGATCCAAGGAGTCTGCCGGGCGGCGGGGAAGATCCCCAGAAAGTCTTCCCCGCCGCGGAGGCCCTACCTCTTTATAAATGGCGAAATGCATATCTTGAGCAAGGAAGCCCGCTAAGGAGATCTGATCTCCTGCGGGCTTTTGTATTTTAGTTAGAAATGAGAAATTAGAAATGAGAAATGGTGGTAGCGGCGTGAAAAAGATGGAAGCGCCGCAGGTTTTAGAGAGAAGGTATTAGGGATTAGAAAGGGGACTGGCGGTTTCCCCGGGCTGCCATCCCGAGCGAAGTCGAGGGATCTCCATTGCAGAATGGAATCAGCTCTTATAAGCCTCTATGGAAACGATGACTCGATGCATCGCTTTAAGGCTTTCAAGCAAGCGACGCTTTGACGGTCTGCAAGAAAGATTTCTCGGCTACGCTCGAAATGACGATACGGGGATGCCTTTTCTAAAAAAGCGGAGAAGCCGCCACCACAAGTTTGAAAGAGACTATTCTTATTCCCTGCTTACGAAGTCTCATAGGGGAAACAGGTTCTGAAGGTTCAAAAGGTTCAAAAGGTTCACAGGTTTCCCATCTTTCGTGAATACCGCATATTTTAAAACTCTGCGGCGCTTAGATCCTTCGACTCAGTTCTCATGCTTTAGATAAGCCATTCTCTAATATACGACGTTTTTCTCCGCTCAGGATGACGAAATGCGCCGCACCGACCCCTTTGAACCCGTAGAACCCACAGAATCCGCTGAACCTCTTTTGCACGTAATCAAAGGGCGGTATGCCCCACGGGCTAACCCTAATCCCTAGTCACCAGCCACTCAAATGAAATTGACAGCCTCGTATGGGGCCCTGTCATGCTTATCCTGCTGGTCGGTACCGGTGAATTCCAACAGGATAGGGGATTTTTTTATTGGCAGACATAAGGCAGGTCAAGAGATGCAGGGGCCGCGCATAGGAGAGATGAGACATGGCACGCCAGCTTCACTGTCATTCTGTAATGGGGCGCTTTGCACCTTTTTACGTGGCCTTCGGGGCATTTTCTGATGGGGAAGGCTTGCGATACATAGGAATCGACATCTAACATTTGCGGTGAATTGGCTGCCGGTATCCCGCGCCCAGACCCTGATCTTGCTGTCATGAGCATTCATTTATCATTTGCAAGACCCATCATGATACCAAAATTGATATACTTTTCCTATTGAAATTTGATGAAATTAAAGTAGCTACAAAAAAGATATAAATCATATCTGTATCGTAAGTGTGCAGAAAATATTCGTCAAAAGCACAAGAAAGAAACTTTAGTATAGCAAAAGGTTTACAATATAAAAAATGAGCAAAATTCGTATATTGCATTTTGATTTTCATCGTGTATAATCTAGGTAAATCACTTGAGACTTCGGAATTCAGAATCTGGAAAGTCCAAGCGAAAAATGTATGTTGCCGCATACCATATAGGTGGATGATGTACACTGAAAAATGAAGGTCTTTACGATCTTCTGCCGAAGGAGTAACACTATCAGGCGTTCAGTAAGAACACGAAACTGTGTACGGACACGACTCTGGAGAAGCTCGCTGAAAAGATGCGAGGGCCGAAGGTGTTAAAGGATTTCACCCGTAGAAATCCTGAATCTCTCAGGCAAAAGGACAGGGCTGGCACTTGGGTAACTCCCTTGTTTTCATGAACCATGAAATCGCCAGCTTCAGTCTTCTTCGAACATAAGACTGAGTGCGGCGATTTTTTGTTTCTTATCATAATAAGAACAGTTACGGGAACAAGGGGGATTTTACAATGGATATGGTGCAAATCAATCAACTTGTCGGTGAGCTTGACAGCTTCGTATGGGGGCCTGTCATGCTGTGTCTTCTGGTCGGTACGGGTGTCTACATGACACTGAAGCTGCGTTTCCTGACTTGGAGAAATCTGCCATACGCATTAAAAACGATCTTTTCGAAGAAGTCCCGCACGACCCAGGTCGGGAGCGGTGACGTCTCTCCTTTCTCTGCGCTGATGACGGCGCTTGCTGCGACCATCGGTACAGGTAATATCGTCGGTGTCGCGACTGCGATGTTCGCCGGCGGCCCGGGCGCTCTGGTCTGGATGTGGATCTCCGCATGCTTCGGCCTTACGACCAAGTTCTCTGAATGTATGCTCGGCTTCAAGTTCCGTGAAGTGAATGCCAAGGGTGAAATGAAGGGCGGCCCGATGTTCACCATGAAGAACGGCTTCAAAAACAAAAAAGCCGGCCTCTTCCTGGGTACTGCTTTCGCTCTCTTCGCTGTCCTTGCTTCCTTCGGTATCGGCAACATGACGCAGGCGAATTCGATCTCCACCGCGATCAACACCACCTTCGGCGTATCGAATGAGATCGTGGGTGCAGTCCTGACTGTCATGACCCTCGCTGTCATCGTCGGCGGTATCACTTCGATCTCCAAGGTTTCTTCCGTCGTCGTTCCCGGCATGGCTGTCTTCTACATCCTGGCTGGCCTTTCCTGCATCATTCTTAACATCGAAAACATTCCGCATGGTCTTTACCTCATCGTGATGATGGCTTTCGATCCTACGGCTGTCGAAGGCGGCGTCGTTGGTACCATCACTGTTTCCGTCATGAATGCGATGCGCTATGGCGTAGCGCGCGGCTGCTTCTCCAATGAAGCCGGCCTTGGCTCGGCAGCAATTTCCGCCGCAGCTTCTACCACGGATCACCCGGCAAGACAGGGCTACATCTCCATGACCGGTACCTTCATCGATACCATCGTAGTCTGCACCATCACCGGCCTTACCATTGCCTCCTCCGGCGTGCTCGGCATGGTCGGCGCGGATGGCAAGCCGCTCACCGGCGTAGCACTCACCATGGCAGCATTTTCTTCCAATATCGGCGTCATTGGTTCTTACATCGTTTCCATCGGTATCATCCTCTTTGCTTACTCCACCATCCTCGGTTGGGAATACAATGGTGAAAAGGCTTGGGAATATCTCTTTGGTACCCATAAGTACAACATCATTTACCGCGTTGTCTTCTCTCTGGTAGTTTATGTCGGTGCGACCCAGACCCTCGATCTGGTTTGGAACCTCTCCGATATCGCGAATGCCCTCATGGCGATCCCGAACCTGATCTCCATCCTCGTCCTGGCTCCGGTCATCAAGGAAGAAGTCTTCTCCTTCCAGGCTGTGATCGAAAAGGAAAAGGCAGCGGCTCGCAAGGAAGCTCTTGCAGAAGCAGAAGAAGCACAGAAGATCTGATGCCTATATATAAGGTATAAAATAAATATAGTGAAATCCCTTAGGAATGAGCGAGCAGCTGCTGTGAGGCGGCTGCTCCTTTTTGATGGAGCTCTTCCCAAGGAGCGGAGCAGGCGGTTGCAGGAAGAGGATGAGGAGCCTTGGATAAAGAAAGCGTGAGATCGCAGCGGCTTCTCGGTGCTTCTCTGGCAGCGGGATAGGGAGGCATGCCGGTCCGGTCACTCTCCCCCTGAGGCGAGACAAGCGTACACACCAACTATTGCGAGCGTATACATCAATAAACAAATGATTATAAAAAATGAAAAATATAGAAAAATGGCAAAAATTATATAATGTAAAACATAAGAGAACAAAATCATATAATTTATTAAACATCGGATTGCAAATTACATGAAAATGTATAGATGATTTCACAAATCTATTGGTCATTCAGCATGGGTGCGCCTATAATGTAGTCATTGATTTTAATAGGTCAGGGCAATGGCGTCCATGGGACAGCCGCTCTGGTGCAGGAGGGAAGAAATGAATCTGTCTATTCAAATTTTTCTGTCATTGGTCTTATCTGTGGTGGTAGGACTGATGCTGGGAGAGGGTGCGGCGGCTCCGGTCAAGATGTGGATCGCGCCGATCGGCACCATGTTTATCAATCTCATTAAAATGATGATCGTTCCGGTGGTCTTCTGTTCTCTCATCGTGGGCATGACATCCATGGGGGATATGAAGAAGCTGGGGCGCATCGGGGTGAAGACACTCGTCATTTACATGGTGACGACAGCGATCGCGATCGTGATCGGCTTTGCCGTCGCTATGGCGATCGAGCCGGGCATCGGCATGGCTCTGCCGACGGCAGAAGCACCGAAGGTGAAGGAAGCGCCGTCGATCATGCAGGTCTTTGTCGCAATGATCCCGTCGAATCCGATCGCTTCCATGGCGAAGGCGGACATCCTTCCGATCATTATCTTTGCGCTCTTCACCGGGGCCGGTATCATTTCCGTCGGCGGAAAGCGTGCGGAGATCCTGATCTCCTTCTTCGATGCGATGGCTGAGGTATGCTACAAGATCATCGCCATGATCATGCGTCTTGCACCGATCGGCGTCTTCTGCCTGCTGCTTCCGGTCGTCGTCATGAATGGCCCGAAGGTGCTGCTTCCGCTCTTATCGGTCATCCTCTGTATGGCGATCGGCTGCTGCATCCATGCTGTCGGCGTATACTCGACGCTTGCCGGTGTCTCTGCACACATGAGCCCGCTCACATTCTTCCGCGGCATGTCGGAAGCTATGGCGATCGGCTTCACCACCTGCTCTTCTGCCGGTACGCTTCCTGTCAATATGAAAAATATCCAGACGAAGCTGGGGGTCAAGAGAGATATCGCTTCTTTCGTCCTTCCGCTGGGCGCGACCATCAATATGGACGGGACGGCTCTTTACATGGGCGTTTGTTCCCTTTTCATCGCGAATGTCTTCGGTATCCCGCTGACCTTTGATCAGATGATGATGATCGTCCTGACCGGGACACTGGCTTCCATCGGTACCGCAGGCGTACCGGGCGCCGGTCTCATCATGCTGGCGATGGTCCTGCAGTCTGTCGGTCTGCCGCTCGAAGGGCTGGCACTGGTAGCCGGCATCGATCGTGTGCTCGACATGTTCCGTACCTGCCTCAATATCACCGGCGACGCGGCGGTCGCTGTGGCTGTCAATGCGACAGAGAAGGATGCGGAAATGGAATAAGCCGGTAAGTGCGGAATGGATCTGAAATGTTGCATCTCATCCGCAGACCGTATGATCAAACGCTTCATATTTCCAAATCACAAGCATAACAACTCTATACTGACTTGGATGATCCATGGGGAAAAAGACCGAGGGCAATGCCCGAGGCTGCCGAAGGAGTAACACTATCAGGCGTTCAGTGAACACGAAACTCCATGGGGACAAATCTCTGGAGATCTCTTCAATGAGAGCCGAAGGGGCATAGGCGGAAACGCTGTAATCTCTCAGGCCAAAGGACAGAGCCGATTTCATGAGGAAAGCTCATGAAGCCGGTTCTGTTTTTATTTTATACAGAACCGGCTTTTTAGGGAAACACTGATTAAATCGTTGCCAGATTTCATTCTTGAATTTTTATAAAATGCAAGGAATGATTCGACGCGAATAGCGCGCTATTTAAGGAGAATAATGACGAAGCAGTGTATAAAAATTCTTATGAAATCTGACTCTGCGATTTAATCAGCGTTTCCTTAGGTTCACAGGCGACCCTTGGGGCGCTCACTCTTTTCAGAGAAAGGGAAAATAGGAGGAAACATGATGACAGATATTTTGAACCAGATCGACGGGCTCGTGTGGGGGCCATGGCTTCTGGTGCTTCTCGTTGGCACCGGGGTACTGCTGACCTGCCGGCTCTCGCTCCTGCAGGTATTGAAACTGCCGCGCGCACTGAAGCTGATCTTCTTTGCGAGAAACAAGGGCGATGGCGACATCGACAGCTTCAAGGCGCTCTGCACAGCGCTCGCTGCGACGGTCGGCACGGGAAACATCGTCGGCGTAGCGACGGCGATCAAGCTCGGTGGCCCGGGCGCGCTCTTTTGGATGTGGCTTGCCGCTTTCTTCGGCATGGCGACCAAGTATGCGGAAGGCTGCCTTGCGGTCAAGTACAGAGGAGTGGATGACCAGGGCAATATTGCCGGCGGCCCGATGTACTATATCGAAATGGGTCTTGGCAAGAAATGGAAGCCTCTCGCTGTCGCTTTCGCCATCTTCGGCATCATGACGGCCATGCTCGGCAGTGGTACGACCACGCAGATGAATGCGATCACGGCTTCCGTGCAGGCAGGGTTCGGGGTCTCCACCTACATCACCTGCGCTGTCATCACGGTCCTTGTCGCGATCATCACCTTTGGCGGCTTGAAATCGATTTCCAAGACAGCTTCCAAGATCGTTCCGGCGATGGCAGTCGTTTATTTCATTGTCACTGTGATCTTCCTCGGTCTCAATGCGGGTGAACTGCCGCATGCGATCGCTCTCGTCATCGACGGAGCCTTCAATGGTACCGCAGCGGCCGGCGGCTTCGCAGGCGCCGGCGTCATGCTCGTCCTTCGAAGCGGTATCGCTCGCGGCCTGTACTCGAATGAGTCCGGTCTTGGCTCTGCGCCGATCGTAGCGGCGGCAGCAAAGACCAAGTGGCCGGCCGAGCAGGGACTGATCTCCATGACAGGCACCTTCATCGATACCATCATCATCTGCACCATGACCGGCCTTACCATCATCGTGTCCGGCCAGTGGCTGGGAGAGCTCAATGGCGCCGAGCTCACGCAGGCGGCTTTTGCGACGACCTACGGCGTCTTTGCTCCCTTCCTTCTGACGATCTCCTTAACGCTCTTTGCTTTCACCACCATCATCGGCTGGAACTACTATGGGGAACGCTGCTGGGAATACCTCTTCGGCACAAAGACCATCCCTGTGTACCGCGTGTGCTACATCGCCGTGCTGGCTTCCGCAGTCTTCCTGAAGCTGGAAGCCATCTGGGCGCTGGCTGATATCGTAAACGGCCTCATGGCCATTCCAAACCTCATCGCCCTTCTCGGGCTTTCGGGCGTCATCGTTTCTGAGACGAAGAAATACTTCGGACATCTTGAGATCCGCGATGCCAGACTCGCGGCGTATAAGGAGCGCCGCATCGGGAAAAAGGCAGAAGTATAATGGGGAAAGATCCCGTCGGAGTCCCTCCGGCGGGATTTTGTATTGGTGGCTCAAGGGTTCAGGGTTCAAGGTTCAGGGCTAGCCTGTGGGGCGTGCTGCCCCCTTGACTGGGAATGAAAGCTTTGCTTGAATGAGAAATTAGAAATGAGAAATGCGAAATGGCGGTGCGGCACATCAGAATATAGAAGTGCCGCAGAGTATAAATAATGGCGATGCCCGAAGGTCTGCGGATAAGCAGGTTTCTCGTTTTGGATTCCCTGATATCGACCGCCTGACCGCAAATGACAAAGATTTCTCGTTTCGCTCGGAATGACGATGCTAGGATACCGCATCACCCACCATCTTAGGGCATTGCCCTATTTATACTTGCGGCGAAGCCGCCACCACAACCCTGAACCCCGAACCCTCCCTCCTTGACCGCCGCCCAAAACTACGCTACAATAAGTAGTCATGGAAATTCGTAGAAACTCTTAGAAAAGGCGGCTTTCTATGATATAATAAATAGGATTATAAATAGAACAAAGGGGGCGGTCAGTCTTGGAAAAAAAGGTCATCATCAATGTCACTTCTCTGCAGCGGAATGAGGCGGGAAAGGATGAGAAAATCACCCTGGAAACGCCGGGCATCTATGGCGAGAAGGACGGCATGAAGTACGTTTCCTATGAGGAGACCAAGCTGGCCGGCATGGAAGGGACGACGACCACGCTGGAGATCCACAAAGACCACGTGCGCCTCATCCGAGACGGCAGCTTCCTGCAGGAGCAGGTCTACCGCATCGGAGAGAAGAACCACTCCCTGTACGAGACCCCGATGGGCACGATGGATATCTACGTCGTGACGCGCGAGATCGAAGACTCGATCGAGGCGGGAAAGGGGCGTATGCGCCTTTCCTATGATGTGGAGCTGAAAGGCCTGTTTAACCATTTGAATGAAATTATTGTAGAAGTTCGGGAGGATCCGGAGGATTCATGGAAGTCAGAGAAGAACTGAAAGAAATCATTGAGAAAGCGAAAGAGGCAGCCATCGCTGCCGGTGAACTGCCGGAGGGCGATTACGCGGCTGTACAGCGTCTGGAAGTGCCGAAATCCAAGGAATTTGGTGATTATTCCACCAATGCGGCTATGCAGTGGGCGAGAACAGCGCACAAAGCACCGCGCATGATCGCAGAATCCATCGTGAAGCATCTGGACACACCGCTGGTCACTCGGACGGAGATCGCGGGTGCCGGCTTCATCAATTTCTACCTTGCCGCAGATACAGTGTACAGCGAACTGAAGCAGATCCTGAAGGCTGGCCCTTCCTACGGGGATCTGCCGAAAAATAAAAAAGACCGCATCCTTGTTGAGTATGTCTCGGCAAATCCGACCGGCCTTCTCCATATCGGACACGCCAGAGGCGCTGCCTATGGCTCGGCGATGGTGAATCTGCTGCGCGCGGCCGGCTATGATGTACTGTCGGAATACTATGTGAATGATGCCGGCAACCAGATCGATCATCTGGCGGAATCCATCAATGCACGCTATCTCCAGCTCTGCGGTCTGGATGCTGAGATCCCGGAAGACGGCTACCATGGACAGGATATCATCGATACAGCGAAGAATATCCTTGCCAAGGATGGCAAGAAGTACCTCGATATGGATGAGAAAGAACGTCTGGAGATCTTCAAAGAGCTCGGCCTTCAGGAAAAGCTCGCAGACCTCAAGAAGGATCTGCAGGAATTCCACGTCGACTTCGACAACTGGTTCTCTGAAAGATCTCTCTATCCGGATCAGGTGAATGAAGCGCTCAAAGTCCTGAAGGACGAAGACAATATGTACGAGAAGGACGGCGCTCTCTGGCTCCGCACCACAAAGAACGGCGATGACAAGGACCGCGTGGTCATCCGCACGAATGGCGTGCCGACCTATTTCTGCTCCGATATCGCCTATGTAGGAAATAAGATCCGCCGCGGCTACAACAAGCTCATCGATATCTGGGGAGCGGATCACCATGGCTACATCATCCGTCTGAAGACAGCCATGAAATTTTTGGGCTACGAGCCGGATGATTTCGAGATCATGCTGCTCCAGATGGTGACACTTCTCCGCGACGGACAGCCGGTCAAAATGTCCAAGCGTACCGGACAGGCCGTATCGCTGCGTGAGCTGATGGAAGAAGTCGGCACCGATGCAGCACGCTATTTCTTCTGTGCCCGCACACTGGACTCCCAGATGGACTTCGATATCGACCTGGCCAAGAAACAGTCCAGCGATAACCCGGTCTATTACATCCAGTATGCGAATGCCCGCATTCACAGCCTCTTCCGTCAGGCAAAGGAAGCCAAGGTCACCTGGGATCCCCAGTTCACCGGCGTCGATTTCACCTGCCTCAAAGAAGAATGTGAAATGGATCTGATCAAAAAGATGGAAAACTATCACCAGCTCATCGACGGAGCCGCGAAAGAAAGAGCTCCGCAGCGTATCGCCAAATATGCGTACGAGCTGGCAGCACTCTTCCATCATTTCTATAGAGAATGCCGTATCCTTGGTGTAGACAGCGAAGTCACGCAGGCGCGCCTCGGTCTCATCACCGCCGTCCAGTACGTCCTGGTCCACGCCCTCACCATCTTAGGCATTACCGCTCCGGAAAAAATGTAAGAAAAGGATAGGCTTTACAGGTGCAAATGCTTCGCGGCGTCATAGGATGCGCTGCAACACACCTTCGAACCTATCACAGCTCATTTTCTGGTCACCAGCGACCAGTCACTCTTCCTATCCACCCTATCTCAAAGGAGGTCCCATGACAAAATACATCTTCGTAACAGGCGGCGTCGTTTCATCCCTGGGCAAAGGCATCACCGCTGCATCCCTGGGCAGACTGCTGAAGAACAGAGGCTACAAAGTCACCATTCAGAAATTCGACCCTTACATCAATATCGACCCGGGCACCATGAGCCCGTACCAGCACGGCGAGGTCTTCGTCACCGATGACGGTGCGGAAACCGATCTGGATCTCGGTCATTACGAACGATTCATCGATGAAAATCTGTCCAAGGCATCCAATGTCACCACAGGCAAAGTCTATCAGTCTGTCATCAACAAAGAAAGAAAGGGCGAATACTTAGGCTCCACCATCCAGGTCATCCCGCATATCACAAACGAGATCAAAGACCGCGTGCTCCGTGTCGGCAGAAATGACAATGCAGACATCGTCATCACGGAGATCGGCGGCACCGTCGGTGATATCGAGTCCCTGCCATTCCTCGAAGCCATCCGTCAGGTCAAGAAAGACGTACCGAATCGAAATGACGTCATCTATATTCACGTCACACTCGTACCGTACATCGAAGCCGCTGACGAACTCAAGACAAAGCCGACCCAGCACTCCGTCAAGGAGCTGCGCTCCATCGGCATCCAGCCGGACGTCATCGTCTGCCGTACCGTGAAGGCACTCTCTCCGGATATGAAGAGAAAGATCGGCATGTTCTGCGACGTAGAGCCGGAAGCCGTCATCAATAACCTCACGGCCAAGAGCATCTATGAAGTACCGCTTCTCCTGCAGGAAGAAGGCCTCGATCACATCGTCCTTCAGAAGCTCGGCATGGAAGACACCAAGTGCGACATGGAAGACTGGAAAGCCATGGTGGACCGCATCGTTTCCTCCGAAAAAGAGGTCAACATCGCTCTCGTCGGGAAATATGTCGAACTCCATGACGCCTACCTCTCCGTCGTCGAATCCCTGTCCCATGCCGGCTACGCCTTCGGCAACAAGGTCAAGGTCCACTGGATCAATTCCGAAGTCCTCGAAGAAGAGAAACCGGATCTTCGCGAAGTCTTCCAGGGCATCGACGGCATCGTCGTCCCCGGCGGCTTCGGCTACCGCGGCGTCGAAGGCAAGATCGATACCATCAAGTATGCGCGCGTCAATAAGATCCCGTTCCTCGGCCTCTGCCTCGGTATGCAGTGCGCCGTCATTGAATTTGCCAGAAATGTATGCGGCATGACCGGTGCAAACTCCTCCGAATTCATCCCGGACACCCAGTACCCTGTCATCGACCTCATGCCAGACCAGGAAGACGTCACCGAAAAAGGCGGCACCATGCGCCTTGGCATCTATCCGTGCAAGCTCAAGGAAGGCAGCAAAGCCAGAGAACTCTACGGCGGTCAGGAGATCGTCTACGAACGTCATCGCCATAGATACGAAGTCTCCAATGCCCTTCGTCCGGAGCTTGAAAAAGCAGGCCTCATCATCTGCGGCACCAGCCCGGACGGACGCCTCGTCGAAACGATCGAGCTCAAGGATCATCCGTACTTCGAAGCCACCCAGGCTCATCCGGAATTCAAGAGCCGCCCGAACCGTCCGCACCCGCTCTTCCGCGGCCTCATCGAAGCAGCCATCAAGCATAGAGATGAAAAATAAACGAACAGCAGTATGAAAAAAAGCGAACCTCGAAAGGGGTTCGCTTTTTTGTTGGCGGGTTCAGAGTTTGGGGTTCAGGGTTCAACGGGTTCAGGTGGCGGCTTCGCCGCATGTTAGATGACGGTATTCCCGTATCGTCAGCCTTCCC
>ERZ779896.1804-NODE-1804-length-16568-cov-2.848362_pt1 | contig 16568 bp, 10 predicted proteins | sample MGYA00511067_ERZ779896 | MGnify/ENA primary metagenome ERZ779896 (study PRJEB29588, sample SAMEA2161597) | human gut metagenome | biome: human gut; feature: human-associated habitat; material: faeces | place: Denmark | collected 2008/2010 ... | reverse complement strand
TCCGGTGTTTCCGCCACGATCACCACCCAGTCAATCAGGTCCACCGTAATGAAGTCATGGACGGCTCCCGTCCGGACACATTCGAATGTCTCGGAAACCATCGTCATCACACCGGTCCGGCAGAGCTCGCGCCTGTTGCCGCGTGAAATCCATTTGTCCCCGCCGTCTCCGCTCATTTCTTATCAGTCACCACATGATTGAAAGGAACCGGCGGCACGAACTCGGAATCCGGAATATCGAGATTCAACTTGAACTCTTTCAAGGTGGAAATATCAGTCTGGTTGAGGCTGTATACGACGGAGGTCCTGGCAATCCTGATATCGTCAATCCAGACATAGCTCATGGTATTCGCGGAATAAAGATATTCCTTGCCGTCCACAGCATACATGATCGTTTCAAGCTTCTTGGTCAGGAACGTGCGCCCGTCCACATAAATGATATACGGGGCAATGCCGTCTACGCCGGGGTCACAGATCAGACGGTATGTTTTGGTGCCGTCCTTATAGGAAATATCAATCGTGACATGCTTGAAGATCTTCGTGATATTCACTCCGGGAGTCGCCATCTGCGTAAAAATGCGCACCAGCGAAAGCGGCAGTCCCGGTTTCAGTTTCTCGCTTCTGTTTTTCAGCAGATCCACGTTCCAGCCCTGCTCGCCGTTGAAGATCACGGCGGCGATCGCTTTTCCGTCCCGGTAAGTCGTTGTCCGCATCTTGTCGGGAGCCTTGAACTGAATTTCCGTGGCATAGTATTCTTTTTTTCCGGGTTTTACGGAAGAAAGGTCCTGCTTCATCATATAGGTTTTTGCATTCCTGTAATTTCCCTTGGGATCAGTCGCGTGATTCATTTTCGCAACCAGCTGCGCGACAGTCAGATCGGAAGGTTCCTGCGGGTCCAGTTCAAGCAGGTCGGGCCCGCATGCCGTCATTACGCCGCACACCAGCGCGGCAACAAACAATAAGATCAGTTTCTGCATGGGATTCATCTTTCCGGCTCCTTTGTTATAACTATCCTTCAAATGCGATTATACATTGTAAGTGGTCGAAGTGGCGGAACCGCCCGTTCCGGTCCAGACCGTATGGAAATACTCTCCGCGAGGCTTGTCGATCCGTTCATAAGTATGCGCCCCGAAATAATCGCGCATCGCCTGAATCATATTTGCGGGAAGCACCTCCGTACGGGTTGCGTCATAATACGCAAGCGCACTCGAAAACGCGGGAGCGGCAATTCCGCTCAGAGCCGCGGACGCCACAACTTTGCGAAGCGGCTCCTGCGCTTTTGCCAGAGCATCGGCGAAAAACGGGTCAAACATCAGATTCGCAAGATCCCGGTTCGCAGCAAACGCCCGTTTGATGTCGTCAAGGAATTTCGCGCGGATAATGCATCCGCCACGCCACATCAACGCGATATCGCCGTAATTCAAATCCCAGCCATACTCCTGCGACGCGGCGCGCATCAGCTGGAATCCCTGCGCATAGGAACAGATTTTCGACGCATAGAGCGCCTGCCTGACAGCTTCGGCAAAGCCTTTTTTATCCTGCGCTTTCGGAACCGCCGGTCCCTTCAGGATCTTCGCCGCTTCCATGCGTTCCTCCTTGAGTGCGGAAAGACAACGGGCAAAGACCGCTTCCGCAATCGTCATGGCGGGAATTCCGAGGTCCAGCGCACATTCCGCAGTCCATTTTCCGGTTCCCTTCTGCCCGGCGCGGTCAAGAATCATATCAAGCACATATTTTCCGGTTTCAGGGTCTTTTTTCCGGAGAATGTCCGCAGTAATCTCAATCAGATAGCTGTCAAGCTCGCTTTTGTTCCATTCCGTAAACAGACCTGCCAGTTCTTCGGCATTGAACCCGCAAAGATGCCGCAGGAGGAACCAGGCTTCTGAAATCATCTGCATATCGCTGTATTCGATGCCGTTGTGAAGCATTTTAACGAAATGCCCGGAACCGTCCGGCCCAACCCAGTCGCAGCAGGGCAAACCGTCCGGCGCTTTTGCACTGATCGCCCGGAAGATTTTTTCAATATGCACCCATGCCCGCTTGTCTCCGCCGGGCATGATGGAGGGCCCGTGCAATGCGCCCTCCTCGCCGCCGGAAACTCCGGCTCCGACATACAGAATGCCTTTTGATTCCAGTTCTTTCGTCCGGCGCATCGTGTCCTTGAAGAAACTGTTGCCGCCGTCAATGATGATATCGCCGTTCTCCAGTTCCGGCACAAGCTGACCGATCAACGCATCGACAGGAGCCCCCGCCTTAACCATCAGCATAATTCTGCGCGGACGTTTCAACGAAGCGCAAAGCTCCGCGACGGAATGCGCAGGAATGATATTCCTGCCTTTGCCGCGTCCGTCCATGAAATCATCGGTCCTGGAACCAGTCCGGTTGTAAACCGCAACGGTAAAGCCTTTCGACTCCATGTTCAAAACCAGATTCTCACCCATCACGGCGAGCCCGGCAACAGCAATATCAGCTTTGTTTTTCATAGTCCACGTCCCCCCTTGGTTAAAGTTGCATGGAAGAATATAGCATTCCATATTGAAATTGCCAAAGACAAGAGAAAAAAAATTGAGAGAGTTCGTCTCTTATGGCAATCATTTGCAATATTTTTCGGAAATACTGTTCTTCGGATCAAACACTTTTTTATTCCTGCCATCCAAGATTGCCTCTATATCAATAGGCAGTATTCCATAATTTCTCCTGAAACGGCGGGGAGGACACTTAAAAACAGCAGAGAAAATTTTGGAAAAATGGTAGCGGGAGGAAAAACCGGTGCTTAAGGCAATTTCATCAATACTGAGTTTACTATTAAGCAACAGGTTACGTGCTGTATCCAGTCTCAAATTTAAAATATACTGTTTCGGGGGGATACCGGTATGTTGTTTGAAAAGCCGTTGAAAGCAACTGACCGACATGCCAACCTTGCGTGCAAGCCGACTATTGTCCGGGACAACCGGAAAGCACTCCTCAATCATGTTTAATGCCTTGGCAACCCGGTCATCCATCGGATCGGAATCCGCTGATTCAAAAACACTTTCCGGAAGATTCAGCAAGACCTGAAACAACAAGGCGTAGAGGCTGATAACCCTCAAACTGTAATCTTCGCACCGTGTATTAAGAAGCTTCAGATATGGTTCCGCCGGAAACAGAATGGGGTGCGGAGGTATCTTGTCAAAGTACGGAACATTAACATGAAAGTCAATATAAAGATGTTCAAACGGACGGTTCATCTCCGTTCCGAAAAAGGTATGCGGAGGTATCAGAATCATCTGATCCCGGTTCAGATGCAGTATCTGGTTGCGCAACCGGAATTCGCTTCCATCTTCACTGTTCCAATAGAGATGCCAAAGCGGAAGACTCCGCATTGGTACGTTCCATGCCAGAAGCGGAACTTTTCCAAATTTGAAAATCTTGATATCCGGTGGGCTGATGGAACAGATCACTCCTTTAAAAAAAGCAGGATTTGATATTTTTTTAATTGAATTCAACATTTTTTTTATCCTATTTTCAAATATAATATAGAAGAGAAAAAAATGAAATGCAAAAGATAAAAAGATAAAAATCACAAAAGAAAGGACTGCTCATGAGAAAAAGTAGCTTACGGCTTATTTTACCTCTGCTGCCGCTCTGTATGGCTCTGAATGCTTCAGAAAAAACAGAGCATGAATTTGCACAATCCCAATGGACTTTCCAAGGGATGGCGAACACCGCAGTAACCGGGGAAACGTTTTACGGAGAATTTTCATCCCTGCCGGCAAGCTTGGTTTCAAAACCGCTCAATCCTCCTCTGAAGGCAGATGAAATCACCGGATTTTCTTTTCATCTCATTCTGACTCCCGGCTCTGCCGTTTCCCTCCGGCTTTGCTACAAACTCAAAGGAATGAAAAATTTTGTGGAAAGCCGGAGTTTCCTCTTTCCACTGAAACAACAGAAAAAAGCTCATTTTTATGAATTCAAACTTCCCCCGCAGCCGGAATTCTCGGGCGCACTTGAAGCAATCAAGCTGGTATTTGAAGGAAAAGAGCTTGCACCGGGAGCAGCATTTTCGATTGATAACGTGAGATTTCTGCTTGGAAAAAGTGACAATGCAAAAATCAAAACAGATCGAAACGCGACCTTTGATCTTGCCGGAATTCCTCTGAGCCCGGAAAAGAAAAATTACAATTCGGCGCTGTTCAATTCCGCCGGTGCCATCCTGCTTGACGGCAAACCCCGCTTTCTGCTTGCCTGTGCCATTCCCTCACTTCCCAATTCATTAAGTGAAATGAAAAAAGCGGGGTTCAATACGGCGGGTCTTTTTTATCTGCCGGAGAAACGGACCCTTGCAGAGTTGAAAAGACTTGACCTTTATTTCGATATCAATCTGCCGCAACTGGGCGGAGAAACGGCGGAAGCTTATCGGAAACGAATCCATGGCACAGCAAAACAATACCCGGAAATTTTTGAGAGAGTCGGTTTTTATCATAATTATGATGAAGCATGTATGAGAAAAATTCCGGCAAAACATACAGCAATACTTTACAATACCGTGCGGGAAATCAAACCGCGTAGAACTGTACTGGTCACCCATGCACCACGAAACACCGTGGAAGAGCTGAAACCCTATAGTCGTGAGGGAGATGCCATCGCCGTCGATATCTATCCGGTCCCAGTCGGATATATGTCTGATCTGCGTAATAAGACAATGAGCTGTGTCGGGGAATATGCCGACAAGACTCTGAAATCCGCAGTCGGGAAACAGCCGCTCCTTATGTGGCTGCAGGGATACTCCCGCGGCGGATACCCGAATTTTCCGCAGACACGCTTCATGGCTTACAATGCGATCATGCACGGTGCGATGGGAATCTATTATTATGGGATCAATCATCTGGAGTGGCCCAACCCGATGTGGAACGTTCTCTCGAAGATCGGCAATGAACTGCGCTCCATGGAACCCGTGTTGACCGCTCCCTGGCTCTCTCCTCTGCTTCAAGATAACGGTGTCGAGCTTCGAGCACGGAAAAGCGGTGACGATTCCCGAAACGTAGTCTGGTTCCTTGCCAATACGCTTGATGTCCCGCGCAGAGTAACTTTGCGCCTGCCCCACGAAATTGACGGTTTATTTCAGGATTTTACCGGACGAAAAATAATGAAAAAAAATGATACTGTCATTCGGAATCTGAAACCGTTTGAAATACAACTTCTTTCAGAACGCCCTCTGATTCTGTCATCGTCTCCGACACCGGAAATCCCGGGCAGCCTTACGGTACTCTATCAGGGAGGAGATACAAAATTCATCTGGATGAAGGAACACCGCAGACACATCAATACCTGGGTCTGGTTCCGCCGCAGCTTCGAGCTGGCGGATACAACCGGTCCCGCAGAGCTTTTTCTGAGCGGTGACGACTGCTATCAACTTTTCTGCAATGGAAGTAAAGTAGCTGAGTTCTCCCAGTTCCCCGATGGAAATCGCTATTTAATCCGCCGATATGATTTAAAACCGTTTCTTAAGAAAGGGAAAAATACAATTGCAATTGCTGCCCGCCATGATTTAGGCAACGCGGGATTATGGCTGGAAGGTTATTTTGGAGTCGGGAAAATTGTCAGCGGGCGGGAATTCCGGGTTTCAGACAACTTTTTCCCCGGATTTGAACAGAACGATTTCGATGACAGCAGGTGGCGGAATGCGGATGAACTGGAAATATCCGGCAGTCCGGAAGCTGCACAAAAATATTTCTACCGCTATTTATTCATTCATCATGATGATCTGTCCCGGCTGGAACAATGCCGCAAATCGTCAGAGATAAAAGGGAGGTAACATTATGAAGCACAAATATGCAGATTTTACCCTTGTGGAGCTCCTCATCGTAATTGCGATCATCGCGATTCTTGCAGGAATGCTGCTCCCCGCGCTGAACAAGGCAAGGGAAAAAGCAAACGCAATAGCCTGCATCAACAATCTCAAACAGATGGGAAATGCCAATATGATGTACATCGGGGATTACGATCATTATGTTCGCCGTTCCAGGAATGCAACTTCGGACCTTGTAACCAACTTCCCGCAGCAAATGGCTCTTTACATGAAACTCCCGCTGGAAAAAGGCAATGGAAAACCGGATTACTTCTCTGGTGATTATATTGCACGTCCGTTTCTCTGTCCGTCATCGAAAAACAACCTTTATCAGACCACAGCTTATCGCTATGTCGCAGGAAAACGCGGTTCCAGCTATGCCTGTAATGTCGAACTGGTGCAGGGAATAACGGCAGGAGATGATACCTGGGGAATCAAGAGTTCCCTGGTGAAAAGACCATCCGGAAAATTTCTGTTTCTTGAAGCTGGGGAAAATGTGACCTACTATTATTCTCTCGGTGTCGATTGGAACACACATGACCGAGTCTCTTACCGCCATCCGTCAGGAGGCAATCCGACAATTACGATACCGGCTCTGGTTGGCAGCAAAAAAATGAACATCGGCTATGCCGACGGCCATGCGGAACTTTTCAATGGGGCTGTTACCTGCCTCGAATCAATCGGCAATAACCCGGCAGCCAATCCGAAAATGGCTTCACGTTGGATTGCAGAATATTGATTTTCAAAAATTCAAAAGAAAGAAAATGAAAAATGAAATTGCTCAAGGACTGTTTTTATCTCTGGGGGCAAACTCCGATGTCCCATCATGCAGGCAACAACTACAAGCTGCCCGGAATCAATCGGATGGACACGGCGGAAGGGTGTGACTTCTTTGGTATTGACCGTACATTCCGTGTCGCGATGGCGACAGGACCTGTGCCGCCATTCGATATGGAAAGCCAAAAATTAAAACATCTGAAAGAAGTGGTCTGGGCTGCAATCGGTTCGGGAAGTGTATTGCGCAATAATGAAGGGCTTGGCGATCTGCCGGAGGTATTGCGGCAAGCGGAAATATTCCCGAATATTTCCGGTGCAATTCTGGATGACTTTTTCAACTCGGTCGAAGGATTCAAGCTGAACGGCAAAATTGCCCGTCACCCTGTTGAAAATGTAGAAAAAATGCGGGATCTGCTGCATGGTTTTCCCTTACGCAAACTGGATCTATGGCTGGTATTATACACCTATCAACTGGACTTTGCCATATCCGATTACCTGGGACTGTTTGACAAGGTTACTCTATGGACATGGAACGGATGTGATCTGGCTGACTGGCGGCGGAATTTTGAAAAAACGCGGAAAATGTTACCTGACACGCCGCTCTATGCAGGATGCTACATGTGGGACTACGGCGACAGAAAACCGCTGCCGCTGTCTGCCATGAAACGACAGCTTGCCGATTACCGCCAGGCACTGCTCCAAGGAGAAATAAAAGGAGTGATTCTTTGTTCCAACTGTATTGCAGACATTGGACTGGATACAGTGGAATATACCCGTACATGGCTACAGGCGCATGGAGAAGAAGAGGTTATTCCATAAGTTCAAGCAATTAAAAACTATAAAAACGCAGGAATATTTCATTCGAACAGAAACTTCCGTGTCACGGCTTTTCCCAGAGCTTCCCCGGAGGGAAGCGATAAGGAAAACTGCTTTGCCCCCAGGGAAATGTCCAGTCTTCCGAGGTTGCGATTCATCAGGCCGTCGGCGGCAGTGACTGATACAGAACCGTCCTCCCGCTTCAGGATCAATGCACATGGCGCCGATACCGAAAGTTTCCCCATGGATGTATTCACCTGGGTACCGGCATCGTAAAAAAGAGCCTGAACCGTTCCGTTCAAGAGCCTGAAGGCCGGCTGTATTGGAAAGAATGACAGGAAGCTGTTCCGGTATCCTGCCGTCGCAGGCGACAAAATAGGCATACGTCCCGTTCTTCACTTCGCGTCCATGGTCGATCCAGAGCGAAAACATGCTCTGCTGAGTCTCGACGGCATTGCGGTTGCTTTTGCTCAACTGGCGCCATTGAGTCGACCTGGACTCGTTCTTCCGGTGAATCGAACCGGAAGTCGCTTTCGGCAGGACTCCATACACAAAGCCGTTGTTCCCATACCAGTCAATTCCATGACGTTTGACCGGCACCGTCGGTTTTTTCGCAAGGGTCTGCTCGACCGTGGTGAAAATACTGCCCTCGTATTCGGGCGCAAGATTTTCTATTCCCGCGCCGAGTGCGCAAAAGAGATCACCGAAAAAGAAGTAGCCCTTATTGGCACGGAGTTTCAATATCTCCGGATTCTCCTCGTGCCGCGACGGACGTTCCAATACGGCATAATTCACCTTGTCGAACTCAAATCCGGCAACCGCATCGCCGCCCGGGGCTACGGCTCCCGCCGCAAATCTGCCCTGACTGCCGTAACCAATCCAATTCTGAACCGGATTCAGTTTTTTCACCTGGCGTGCAGTCGTTCCGGGAAGCATCGTCAACACGGCGCTGCCGAGCGCTTTGGCGCTCTCGCCCCCTTCCCGCTCAAAAAGAGTCTGCCCGTCGCAGGTGAAAAGATTGAAACCGTTGGCTCCGTCGAAATAACTTTCCAGCCCATTGGTGCGGCGGCTTGCCATATTGACAAATGCATAATATTCCGGCGTTTTGCGGATCAAGTCGTCATTATTGAAGAAATAACGTGTTCCATGATAGTTTCCCGCAGGATAGTTCAGCATGAAAAGGTTCTTCGCTTTCGCCTCGCGGCGGAATTGTTCCAGCTCCGCAATCTGCATCGGGTTCAAATAGTGACGGAAGCTGCGGAGCAGATTCTCAACCAGCGTCATGGAGGGAATTTCACGTTTTTTCGCATAATCGGGGCGCGCATTTCCGCGTTCCAGGACCGGCGGGATGGTGCCTTTATAAAAATAAAAGGCGGAACCGCGAAAGAAGTCAAAAATCGTTTCGATCGCATTCGCATCCAGGCTCGCCCCCCACGGAGCCCCCGCCAGTTTCGAGAGAATATTCAGCGAACCGTTCGTTCCGTGAATCGGATAACCCCAGATCAGGCATTGACGTCCATGCCCCCAGCCCGCTCCGTCGGCGGTAAATCCTTCAATCCAGAACGCTTTGTCATAAGTATTCTGCGAAACCTGTGAAATACTTCCGGCTGCGACTTTGCTCAGGACATCAATCATCTCCGGCGAACTGTTGACCAGCGCCGCTTCCAGCAGAGGACGGTATGCGGTGGCATTGCCGCCGACCCACCAGACATGTTTCCGGAAACGGTCGACGCTGACAATATTCCGGTCGGTGGCATCACGCCGTACGGGCTGGCTCCATGCCTGAAAAGCAAGTTTTTTCAAAGCATCCGCGACTTCGGGATATTTTCCTGAAACCATATCATTGTAAAGGGCGAAGTAAATCCCGGATGCCGCACCTGGAATTGCGAAACAGGAACCGTGAAAACGCCCGACGGTAATTCTGTTTCCCCGGTCAAACTCAATCGCGGCATAGTTGAGAACCGCTTTCCGGAGTTTCTCCGCAACAACGGAACGGTCCGCCGCGGGAATTCTGCCGTCACGCAAATCCAGTGCAATCACCTGAAGACGATTGAACGCCTCGACCAGCATATTCAGGACAGGCACCTGAATTTCAGTATAATCATACTTCGGGTTTCCCCAACCGTTCGCGCGATATTTCCGTTCCAGCTCCGAAAGGTCACGAAACGACCCGTTGTCATCCAGCAGCTTCAGGAATTCCGGCGTTTTCGAGCGCAGATTTCCGGCGATATACGGAGTCCGGCGGGAAAACGACTCCCGCAGTCCGGCCACCGCCTCCTCTTTCGGCGTCGCACCGGCAAGACTTGCAGCAGCGACAGTTCCAAGCAGAAGAACCATGGTTTTTCGATAAGTCATATTCAACCCCGGATTCAGCGTTTTTCAAGTTTGATTTCAGCGATCTGAAAGGAAGTGTCTCCCTGATTCGCCTGGAAACGGATTCGGTAACTTTGGAATTTCCGGTCGTTCCTGAACGGGAATTCACGCGCGGCAAGACGTTCCGGGAAACCGGCGTCATCCGTCACGGTCAACAGGAGAATCCATTTTCCGTCATTTCCCAGCCCTTCCAGCACCCAGCTCTTCGGATCACGTGCAGGAACGTCATTCGCCGAAGTCAATACCAGCGTATTGAACGTCTGCGCTTCAGGATATTTGATCTGCCATGCCATATCTTTCTTGAAAATACAGTTCCATTTCGTCTCTTTTCTGCCGTCGATGGAATTCTGGATACTTTCCGCGGCTTTCCCGGAATGTCCTGTGGGAGAAAAAATCACTGGGCAGCGATTCGCCCCACCGGTAGCGGAAAGCTGAAGTTCCGCAAGCTGCACAGAGGCATCTCCGTGGCTCTCGGGAAAACGCACGCGATAGTGGGAATACGCCTTGTCATTGCGGAAGAAAAAGCTCCTGCTCATGAAACGTCTTTCGAACTGCGGCACCTCCCTGCCTTCCGCAACCGTCACATAGTTTCTGCCGTCAACACTGCCTTCCACAATCCAGCTTTTCGGGTCGCGCGCCGGGACATCGTTTGCCGAAACCAGCGTCAGAGTATCAAAAGCGGCAGGAGCATCCAGGGTCACGGAATAATCCGAGTTCGCCGGAGCATTCCATTTTGTGCCGAAATCACCGTCCGCCGCCATTTCCGGCGACTCCAGGGGGTTGCCTTTCCCGGCGGAGCTGACCGTCTGCACATTTCCCGCCGGATCAATCAGGTCGAACTTGATCTCCGCCAGTTGAAGACTGCCGTCGCCGCCATTTTCCAGAAAGCGGACCCGGTAATATTTATAAGCGCCGGAGTTGGAAAACGGAAAGCTGAAACTGGAGTGCCGCTCCGTGAATCCCGGGAAATCCTTGACTTCGCAGAGAGGAATCCAGCGTCCGTCCCCTTTTCCGCCCTCCACAATCCAGCTTTTCGGATCGCGTGCGGGAACGTCATTCGCCGCAGTCAAAGTCAGCATATTGAATGCGGCAGGTTCGGCAAGTTCTCCCTGCCAGACCATTCCCGGACGGAACGTGGTGCACCATTTGCTTTCGGTTCTGCCGTCCACAGAGTTGGCAATGCCCTCTCTTGCATTTCCGGAGTGCCCTGTAGGGGAAGCCGCCTGCATCGGAACATGAAGGGGCGCGGAGGCAAATTTAAGTTCGGCAATCTGAAGCGAAGTATCTCCGCAGGTTTCCAGAAAACGTACCCTGTAACAGGAATATGCCTCGCGGTTGGAGAAACGGAACACATTCTTCTGGAAACGTTCGCCCAGACCGTTCTGATTGAGAAAACGCCCGAGAGTCTTCCATGTCCTGCCGTCGGAACTTCCTTCCACCACCCAGCTGCCCGGATCGCGCGCAGGAACGTCATTCGCCGCAGTCAATTCCAACGAGTTGAAACACTGAGGCTGTTCCAGCTTTACCATGCAGCACATTCCCCGCTGGAACGGAGCATTCCATTTCGTCTCCGGTTTGCCGTCGATCAGCAGATCGATGGATTCGGATGTTTTGCCGTTGTGTCCCGTCGGGGATGAAATTTCCATTCCTGCCAGATGCCCCGCACAAATTACAACAGTCAGAAAGCCGATTACATGTTTCATTTCACATTCTCCCATAAGTTTGATTCTGCACTTGTTTTTCTATTTTTAATTATATAATAAAATATCCGAAAAACAATATGCAAAAATCGATATTTTGTATCTCTTCGTATTTTTTCATCATTTCCAGCGGCTCAGTCCCCTGTCTTTATCTTTCCGCATTATCACCTGTCAATTAACAGGTTATAAATAACTCCACTAAAATAAAGCCCTCTCATGCAGCCGTTATCCGCCGAGAGGGTCTTTTATCTTCAATGTTCGATGTTTTCCGTTACCGCTTCAATATCTCCGAAGCATAAAAACGCCCTTCATCGGGGGCAAGGGAATAGTCCAGTTTCCCGCCATTCAGGCGAACCGGAGTTTCATTGTCACGATAAAGGTCGGAGGGAGCCCCCGGCAGTTCCAGCGTGCCGGAAACCGGCTGTTTGCTCACGTTCACAAGAATCAGAATGCTCTTCCCGTCAACTTTCTTGAATCCATACCAGAGATTCCCTTCCCGTTTCAGCTGCGCTCCATGTGTAAATCCGTTGAAATAAGGGGCAAATGCCTTGACCTCTTTCATGGTGCGGGTAAATTCGGCACGGTTCTTTTTCGGATTGAAAACCGTGTAGATACCCCAGCGGGGATTCAGCTTCTGATCGCTGTAAAGCCAGTAAATCAGACCGTTGGCGCCGCTCAGAATACTGACGGCAACCTGCCCGCGCATCCGTTCGATGGAGCCGGGATAGGTGGCGGTCGGCTTTTTAAACGGCTTGTCGGGATTGTTTACCACGCTCAATGCACGGCGTTCGGCGTCTTGATATTCCGGTGAATCCTTCGGATAATCGCCGCGTTTTTTGCCATTCACGACCTCATCGTAGAAGGAATTGGGATTCAGCGATCCCTGCGATTCGATTCCGAATGCGGAGTCATGGGTATTCAGGATCGGGAGATACTGCATGTTGTGCCACTGTTCCGCGGCATTCCTGCGGTATTCGGAGGAGGTTTTCGCCATGCCGGCGGCATGGCCATGGTACCACTGGGGAATATCCACATCCACACTGTCCTGAAACTTGCCCTGGTACCAGCTTGAGCTGACGACATTATGATAAGGGTCCAGTTTGCGGATCATGTCATTGAAAAAGGTCAGTTGTTCCACATCCACGCCGAAAATGCCCGGTTCATCGAAAAGATACCACCAGTAAGTCGCCGGATGGTTCATGTATTTGACGACACGTTCCATGACGGGCTTGTAATCGGATGCGGCAATCCGCAGATGTTGCAGATGAATCATTGCATAACCGTTGACGGAATGGACCGCGTCAAGAAATTCCTTCATCGGGTACTGATCCTCCATACGTGTCATTGTGTAATTGTGAAACACGTTGAATCCGAACTTCGCGGCATCCCGGATCTGCCGGATGTCCACGGCAAAAATCGCCAGCGGAGTAAACGGTTTTCCGTTCACCAGAGAGATTTCATTGCTGTAATCCCCGACCGTCGGAATGTATTTGTAATGGGAGACATACATTGTGTAATCCCGTCCGTCCGCACGCACCGTTACTTCATTCAGCCCCTCGCGCCACCCATTTTCCGGGCGCAGGGACACCGTGACACCGTTCCGGTACCAGCGGTTCGGCTTTCCGTTCACCAGCACTTTTTCAATCTTTCCGGCAAACGCGCCGCGGCTGAAATCAATCATGGAATGGGAACGCACCGCATGATTGAAATCAACAGTCTCTCTCAACTGCCGGATTTTCTCCACTGCGGTTTTCGGGGCAGCTTTCGCTTCGTCAAGCGCCGACGCACAGCCTGCCGCAAACAACGCGGCTGCGCAGAAAACAATCCATCTCTTTTTCACCTCTTGTCCTCCTTTTGTTAATCTGTCGGCGGAGCCACGTAATGCTCCGCTCCGCCATATTGTTTCCATTTGATGTAAACATAGATCAGAGACACCGTCGCGGCAATCGTGAACAGCGTGTCCCAGACAAAAATAAAACGATAGCCGAAAAGATCAATCGCAATCCCGCCCAGATAATTCGCAAAGATCAGCAAGGCGGAATTCAGCATTGCATTCGCACTGCAGAACTGTCCGTATTTCTCCGGCGGGAACAGTGCGACGAACACAGGGCCGTTGCTGACATTCTGAATCGCATAGACGGCAATAATCGCAATGCCGACCGTAAAGAAAGAGTGATAGTCAAATACAAAATAATATCCCCAGATATTTGCAAGAATCACAATGACGCCGCTGGCAAGAAACACCCGCAAAGGATGAATCTTGTCCATGATCCAGCCGGTAAGCATGATGACTCCCATGGAAACAAACGCCCCGACAGCCATCACTTTGCCGTACTGCGCCGCGTCCATGCCCAGTTCCCTGGTGGCAAACAACAGATTGAATACCTGGCGGCATGTCGTCGATGCATTGTTGAGCGCCGTTCCGAGAAACAGAAAAATGAAAAAAGGATGACGGTAACACTGCCGGAAATAGAGCGCAACCCAGTTGTAAATGCGGAGCCAGAGAGGCAGCCCCTCGTTTTCAGGACGTTCCGCCGACGGGTACTTCCCCTCCTTCACAAAAACGCACATCAGCATGAACGTCACAAAATAGGTAATCCCGACCACGGTATAGACCCACGGCAGATGATCCGTCACCGAAGGCATCACCCAGAGATTGAACACCAGCTGCGTAACCATTCCCCCGATATTCATCGCCGCCATATAACGCCCGATGAAACGATGCGGAATCACATCGGCAAAAATATAATAATAAATCGAACCGACAATCAGGTTGAAGAACTGAAAAAGAACGGCACAGAACGCAAGCAGCAGAATGCCGAGTGTCTGAAGCCTGACAGACGGCAGAAAACCGGCGCCATGCAGGAGTTCCGCAATCTGAGGCGTCCATCCGAGCAGGATCACGAATCCGGCAACGAACGGAGTCGCCGTCACAAGAAACGGAATCCTCCTGCCCCACCGTGTGCGTGTCCGGTCACTGGTCGTCGAAAGAATCGGATTCATTATGAAATTCATTGCGGAAGGAATGCTCCCGACGATCAATCCGATCGTCGCTCCGGAAGCATCGAACTGCGAAAGCGAGAGCGGCAGCACCGTCGGCACCATCATCCACGCCAGCAGCCCGAAACAGCTTCCGCCGAGAATCAGCCAGAAGCTGACTCCAATCACTCCCAGCAGGGAATAGCGCAATGTCCCTACGGTATAAGGGCGCGCAGGATCGGGCTCCGGCATGGGAGGAGCTCCGCCGGCTGTCAAGTTCTGTTCCATGAAAAATCAGCTCCTTATTTCGCGATACGCTGCGCAGCGGCGCGTTTTTCAAGTTCGGCAAGAAACTCCCGCCGGATTTCCAGAAAACGCCGGGGATCGGTCTCAAAATTCACCATGTCACCGGCAAGGCGTTCCGTGTATCTGCGGGCATCGCCGCCGAGTTTCTCATAAAGCTTGAACGCATCGAAATCCTCGGCGATCTCGCGGGACTGCTCCCAGCGCATGGAACTGATGATTTCAGTCGTATCAGGGTCAAAATAAATCTGGAAACCTTCGCCGGGGCCATAACCGTCCACAAAAGAATCCTGATAGGGATTGCTTTTCTTATCCCACGCCCAGGCCCATGACCATTGGTTGAAACCTTCACAGCCGAGGTTATAACAGATCGCCCCCATCGTGCGCGTGCACAGCAGGGAACGGTCAAGATAGCTTGAAAAATTATTATAGATGATAACGCGGCGTCCCTGTGCCGTGGCTTTGCGGATTGCGACATCCATCCCTTCATTGGCGGTCCATCCGGGAACCGCAATCTCCACATCCGGATACTGTTCGATCAATCCCGTATGGGTCAGAGTATTCATATAGATCAGTTCCGGCGCAATTTTCCTGAGGTGTTTGTAAACTTCCTTTCCATTGGCGAACATCACCGGATCGGGTTCATCGCGGTAAATGAACTGGAATTGCCCGATCCATCCCTTCTCCTTCAGATGGCTTACAAGATTACGCAGGACTTTGACCGCAAATGCGTGAAATTCAGGATCGTCCAGATTCCAGTAACGTTTGCGCAGATCGGCGGTCTTTCCGTATGGATCATACCTGACTTTGCCGTCACGCCCGTAAAGCGGTGCGTCCAGAGGAATATCGGCAGACATCACGCGCCAGTTGCCTTTGCCGTAAACCTTGTCCAAAAGTTCCGGGAAACGGTCGAAAGTGGAATAATCAATCTCAACGCCCCCTTTGCCGTCATCGACAATGCGGATGCGGTTGCGGATTTCCCATAAGGATGGGTCTCCGAAATTATACGCGCGGTGCTCCTTCATATTACGCAGGATTTTCTCAAAAAGCTCCCAGTAGCGCGGATCTTTGAAATCAGGCAGTCTTGTAAATCCCGCCAGGTTCGCCAGCGGCTGTGCGGAACCCCAGGAGCCGAGACGGAACACCGGAACCTCCGGCAGGACCGCATCATAAACCCGCATCTCCACCTCCAGCGGCAAAGTGCCGAACATGGTCTGAACCTCAACCTTGCCACGGTAGATCCCCGCCTTTGCATCCGCCGGGATACGGACCGTCAGCCAGACAGGCTGCGATTTTCCCGGTTCCAGCATCGCTTTCTCGTCGGGGCTCAGCAGATCGGGGAAAGTTGCGGGCGCCATGCGCAGAAGCGGGCTCTTCGGGTTGCGGTAGAAGCGGGCGGTATTCTGCGAGGCATAGATCTCTTTCACGAAGTAAGAAGAAAGTTCCGTCAGGCGCGCCGCAGGATCGGATTCATGAACCAGAGGATTGAGCTTGATGCGGACAGGGCCGCGGTATTCAAGAGAACTGATCACGAACTGTCCCGGCTCATACTCGTTACGGCAGGCATCCAGGCGGATTTTTCCGGAAACATCGCCGTCCGGCAGAAGCTGGTCGTTGAATATATTGTCCAGCGCCGTCGCCCCCCAGACAAGCGGCTGTCTCGCATCCGCACTCCTGTTGATTCTGCGCAGACGTTCCTTATCCAGCTCGTTGCGGAAAACTTTCGCTTCCGCGGACAGCGTTTCCAATGTCCGCATCGACTTCCGGAGCTCCGTCCCGCGAACCGCCAGCGGG
>ERZ779896.1800-NODE-1800-length-16603-cov-3.432741_pt1 | contig 16603 bp, 8 predicted proteins | sample MGYA00511067_ERZ779896 | MGnify/ENA primary metagenome ERZ779896 (study PRJEB29588, sample SAMEA2161597) | human gut metagenome | biome: human gut; feature: human-associated habitat; material: faeces | place: Denmark | collected 2008/2010 ... | reverse complement strand
TGAATCCGATACCAACACTGGTGCGGATGCCGGCGTGAACACGGCGAATGCGGCAAATGTCGGAGATGCTGCATCTTCGGATGCGAACTCGCAGACTGATACCACCGCACAGTCCAATCCGCAAACTGTCAACGCCGAGCAAAATAGCCCTTCCGCAGTGGCGGATGCTACTGGTTCCGACTGTATTTACGCTGGAACGAATGCTTTGCAGCGCGTGTGTTGGCTTGATATGTCCAAGTTCAACTCAAACACCGCCAAAACAGAAGCCGGTCAAAAAATGGCCGTGAATCTCGGCGGCGTCCTGACCATGTCATTTACCGCGCATTATTCCGGCAAACGTACGGTCGTCGCCAGTGAAGTGCCAACGTGGGATGATCGTGCAGCACACCCAGGTGAAGCTGGACATCACGCAATCTTCGGTGTTGAGGGATATTCTGATTTCCCGGCCGGAAGCAAGCCCGCGCTGTATCAAAACGATGGATATCAGAACGATTCGAAGATACAGCTTTCAAATATCACCATTACTGAAAAAAACGGTCAGAAAGCTGATTTGCGGTATTCGTTCGTTATGGCGGATGCGGAAAGCACCAACAAAGACGAGCGAATGGTGTACACCTCCAGTTCCGCGATTAGCCTACTGGGATCTTATCCAACAGGCGATAGCAATTACAGTCTCTGTAAGCCGCAGTTTTCGAATAACAATCAAACCATAACTTGCACGGGTAAGGATGAGGACAGCGTGCCTCAAGGCATTCGTCTGTATACAACGTCCGCTCCAACTCAGGTTTCCATTGAGATGAAGAACAGTGGTTATGGCTCAAGGCAGGGTGCGGCGTTCGGCGTTATTTTCTCGCAGGCTGTTGCGAAGATCACTGTAAATGGTTTGGCGAGTGGCGACACGAATACAACGTTTAAGGCTGGTGTTTCGAATAATGAAGCCGAAAGTCTTGAATCGGATCCGATTTCGTCGAACACGGCAGAGAGCGGTACTTTACCGATCCTCGCTAGCGCAGGCGAAAAGAAGAAGGTTCGCTTCTACTTGGAAGGTACTCCAGGTGACTGGTCTAAGTATGACGTGACATTCGAAGGTACTGACAATGGCACGGTTGTTCCCAGCCCTGCAATTCAGACAGATGGAAGTGAACGTCGTTACGTTGACATGACTGTTGCGGCCGATCATACGGTGCAGGGCCACTTCACGGTGACTGCCCATCCGGATCCTTTGGGAACTCCGGAACATCATAAGACCATCGCCAAGAAGAAGGGTGCCAACGATACGTACACGTTGAACCTCAACGTGACGGGCAAGCAATCCAGCACTTCGCAAACCGTCTCCCAGCCAGTCGACATCGCACTAGTGCTCGATAACAGCGGCTCGATGAACTACTGCATGAATGATGATCGTCGGCCCTCCTACCGCTACCCGTGCGAAGGCGATGGTGCTGTTCGCTCTGCAGCGCTGAAGAGGGCAGTGACCGCTTTCTTAGATGGCGTTGATACGCAGAATACAGTTGATACGCAGAATACAATCGCAAACGCTGATAACAAAGTACAGGTTTCGTTGGTGAGCTTTGCTAACTCTGCATCTGTGCTAAGCGGACTTACGCCTGAGGTAGCGGAACTGAAAGATAAGGTCAAAGACTTAGATCCCGGGGGTGCCACTAATACTGCGGATGGTTTCAACAAAGCTAAGTCCACCTTGGATAAGGACACGCGAACTAATGCAATCAAGTATGTAGTGTTCTTTACCGATGGTGTGCCGACTAAGAGGAATGCATTCGACAATACTGTTGCGAACAATACATTGGAGCCCGCTAAGCAACTGAAAGGTGCGAATGTTGGTGTGTACAGCGTAGGCATCTTCTCTGGTGCTAAAACGAGCGTAACTTCGTGCAATCGGCAGTCAGATGAGACATGCAAAGCCAATGTGTTTATGAATGCGGTGTCCAGCAATTATCCGAATTATGGAAGTGTTGCTTGGGAGTCTGGTGTAACGCTTAGTGACGGCTCGGACAAGGGCTATTACAAGACCGCCAGTACGGCTTCTGAACTGTCGAAGGTTTTTGAAGACATTCAGCAAACCATTACGACCACCAACGGATATACCGGCGTGACCATTCAGGATACGCTGTCGGAATATGCTGAATTTGCTGATGCCGATCCTGCAAAAAAAGCAAAAGTGGTTACCAATGATGGCACTAACGTAACTACGCAATGGAATATCAAGGTGAATGGCGAGACGATTACCGCATCGCCGAAGAGCACGGAGCCACTTCCTGACGGTGTGACTTACACGCTGCAGTTCGACATTAAGCCTACGCAGAAGGCGTATGCCGATTATGCGGTGAACAAGAACGCTGGAAAAGGTGGCTACAATGTGAATGGCCACGATGTGACTGGTAGCGCAGGTTCTGACGCTGCCGATAATGCCACGTCTGCAGGTAAGCCTGGTTTCTATACCAACGACAGCGCATGCTTGGTCTACTCGGGTGACGGTGAAACGTACGCCTGCGGTGATACGCCTTATGAGGAAAAGCCTGTCGATCAGGTCAAGACCGGTGCCATCACAGTGCAGAAGAAGTGGTACGGCGCCGATGGCGAGGAAAGCGTAGAAGGCAATCCTGGATCGGTGACGTTTACACTGCAGATCGACGGAACAGATTCGGGACGCGAAGCTACGGCAACGGCTGATACGGCGTGGAAGGCATCCTTCGAAAACCTGGCTCCCGGTCACACTTATAAGGTGGTCGAAAAGGCTGTTGAAGGCTACGAAACTTCTTACGAGAGCCAAGACGTGACAATCACTGCCGACGAGCTGTGGAAAGCCAATTCCGACGCGAATACGGCTGACAATGTGAAGAAGTGGCCGGTCACTGTCACTAACACTCACAAGAAGTCGATTCTGGCTGAGGGTTCAATCAAGGTGTCCAAGAGCATCAGCGGTCGTAAATGGAAGAATGGTGACTCCTTCAAATTCACCATTGCCGGCTCTGACCCAACCCAGAACGCTCCATTGCCTAATCCAGATTCCGTCGCGATCGGCACGAAGACCGAAAATCACGAGGCGAGCTTCGGCGAGATCGAATACAAGACCGCTGGCACTTACACCTACACGGTGAAGGAAACCAAGCCCACCAACGCCATTACCGGCCTGCACTATTCCCAGGCGGAATACACGGTAACCGTGACGGTTCCTACCGATATGGGCACTCCAACAGTGAGCATCAAGCGAGTCACGGACGACAACGGCAATCCTGGTGATAATCAGTCTGCGAATGTCGCCAAATTCACCAATACGTATGTGGCGGTATCGGCGTTGCCGTTGACGGGCGGGATGACGGATCGTCAGTGGCTGTTCGTCGGCGGTGCGGTTGGCGGGCTTGCGGTGCTGCTCATCGGCGCTGCCGGTGTGTGGAACGGCAAGAAGCGACTCGTCTGAATCGCTGTGCGGGGTCGGAACGTCTGCCAACTTGAAGGCGTTCCGACCGATAATTCAAGATTTGCGGATCGCGGGAGCAAGTTGGGTTCTCGCCTCCCGCGATTGCAGAAACAAGTAATCAAACAATAAGAAAGAGAGGATTCTCATGAAGATGAGGAAACTTTTCGCCGGCATCGCCGCCGCTGCGACGCTGCTGGGTGGCATGGCCCTGGGCGCAACCAGCGCACAGGCCGATGACGCTGCTGGTACTCCGGTAACGGGCGAAGCAACGTTCACGTTCACCGCTGAAACCGCTGAACAGTTGACCAACGCCAAACTGAAAGCATACAAGATTGGCGATTATGTTCAGTATGGTTCCGGCGAGAACGTTGCTTACGGTGTGGTGACGAATTCTAGCAATAAGACTGCCGTTGACTTCGCGTTGAAGGCTGCCGGTGTGGATACTACGGATTCTGAGGTGGACCATCTGGCCGCAGCCCTGAATGCCGGCCAACTGGATGTTTCTGATGTTCGCCCATGGGCTTCTCCTACGGCAACTCGTAAGTTTGCCGATGCTTTGGAGAGCGAAGGCCATTTGACTAGCGGAACTGATGTTACGCTGAGCAACCCGGTTGCTGCACAAGACGGCTCTTATTCCGCCACCGTGTCTTTGCAGGCAGGTATCTATGTGTTCATTGACTCTGCGGTTGCTACTGGTTCTGTGACCCAGGCAATCCCGATGATTGTCGCTTCCGGCACGGTTGCTGATAAGGTCTTGACTGATCCGATTCGGGGCGCCAACACCGTGAACATGAAGAACACCAACAACCCCGAAAAGACAAAGGAAGTCAATAAGACTTCTGCTGCCATCGGTGACACTCTGACCTACACCCTTACCGGCGTTGTCGCGAACCCGGCTCCGACCGCGTTCAAGTTCACCGATACTCCGAGCAAGGGTCTGACCATCAAGGCTAACAGCTTCCAGTTCTTTACGGAGGAGGCTAATGCGGAGCGCCAAGCTGAACCTGCGAGCAACTTCAGTGTTACCCCGACTGGTGATTTCACGGGTAATGGTACCGCATCTTTCGATGTCGAGGTGGAGAATCCGTCCGCTTATGCAGGCAAGAAGATTGTGGTCACCTTTGAAGCAGTGATCAATGACGAAGCTGACGTCGAGAATGGTGTCGTCAACAAGCTTGACAACTATGGCACCTCGGTTCAGGTCCCGACCACGTTTGGCAAATTCGAATTCACCAAGGTGGATCCTGATGGCAAAGGCATTGAGAACGTTACCTTCCAGGTAAAGGACGGTGACACCACGCTGTACTTCGTGAAGCAGAAGGACGGTTCCTACAAGAAGGCTGCTTCTGCTGCCACTTCGGGCGCAACTGCTGATGTCAAGACTGGTGCTGATGGCAAGCTGTCTTTCACCGGTCTTGATAAGACCAAGATCTACACCGTCACGGAAACTGTGCGCGCCAGCGATGCCTACCTCAACATCATGCCGAGCTTTACTGTGTCTTTCAGCAAGGAGGACGGTTCAGCTGTTCTGACCGCCACTTCCGATCCGTGGGGCCTGGTCGACACGTCTGAAAAGACCGTGAAGAACATCAAGTCCATCACCCAGCTGCCGCTCACCGGTGCTGCGGGCACCACGCTCGTGGCTGGCGCTGGCGTGACCATCGCCATCAAGTCTCGTCAGAACGCCGAGGCCTGATCGCCCATCTCTGACGGTATTCGTTAAGAACGCCAATTCGGAGTGATTTAAGGTCGACCCATTATGGGCCGGCCTTTTTTGTATTGCTCTGTATTTCATGTGGGATTGCTTGGATTGCGCCATATTACGTTGCTTTGGACGTGCCACCCGATGTGGGTGGGCATTGCATTTTTCGAGGGTATAAGGAGTTTCGGTGGGATGTGTTGCAACAAACGGAATCTGGAAACGTGAACCGTTATGGGGGCTGTTAGTCAGGGGAGTGAAGTGGGGGTATTGCACGGAAGGAGAGCCATAGAATCGCAGGCACATCCGCAAAAGAAAGCAACGAAGCATCAATGGGAGGTATTGCGATGCGCAGTGGGGGAGCATTCAGTGACGAGGAGATTCAGCTGTTGCGTGGATTGCCGGCTGTTTCCAATGTGACTCGTGATCGTATCACCTATTCCGACACATTCAGACAGGTGTGCACCATCCGATATCTTGCGGGGGAATCGCCAACCAAAATCTTTCGTGAAGCGGGTTTACCGCCGGAACTTGTCGGATACAAGCGTATCGAACGTAGCGTGGCGCGCTGGAAGGAAGCTGCCATCAAATCCGTGAACGGCAGCAACACCATGACCGATGGTGAGATCATAGCGCAGCTTGCGGCGCGGTATAAGCGTGCGTTGGCGACGAGGCGGAGTCTTGAAGACATCGCCAATACGGCCACTGAGCCGAAGCCTGCCGCAACGGCTGCGTCGAATGACGTTCATCCGTTGTCTCTCGGACTGTTCGACGGTGATACGGTCGGCATTATTATCAGGCAGCAGGCTCGTCGTATCGACGAGCTCGAGCGCGATGTGGTGAGGTTGCGCAACAAGCTGGACAAGGAAGTCGGGCCCAATCCTGCCTCCGCTGAGGCCTGACTTATGCTATCTAGCTTATAGATGGCGGGTGGTTCGCCCCATTTGCCAGTTCGGGGGTATAAATCATACCCCCGAACCGCCTATTCTCGTCTAGCACCCGCCATCTATAAGCGAAATACCTTTCCGCAAAGCCCCAAATCCGCCATCTATAAGCCAGATAGACCCATCAGTTTGACCATGGATAGACTCGGTTAGAGATGCTCTTGGCAAAAATGCCAATTTCGGCCTCCTGCAAAGGGTTTTGATGGGTCTAACCCATGATTTACATAAAACCTAACCCACGATTTGCGTAAGTCCTAACCCATGATTTGCGTAAAACGTGGTTCGCTCAGAGCTGTGGCCGGAGACCGTCCAAGTTCGACCGACATTATCGGAATCGTCAGGGAAGAAGGCACGCGGGCGGAGTGCAATATAATGTTCCCTATGGCTGGCAGTTCAAGGGGGCAAGACTGATGGCAGTTTTTCCGCATGGGAGCGCGCGCGGCGGGTCGAGAAGCGACGGTCCGCAGCAAATTAAGGACTTACGCGCCGACGATTTTTATGGCGATTCGCACGATGGCAACGACGGCTCGCGCGGTTCGCACGACACCACGCGCAACACCCGCACCTACACCCTCCCGACTTTCGCGGAGGCGACCGACGCGTCCGAAGCGATGCGCGAGCGTCGCGCGGATCGCAACAAGTCCATTGCCATGCGCGTGCTTGCGGCGGTGCTGATTCTTACCGCGCTCGGCATTGGCATGTTTCCGAGAGTGTTGCAATACCGTTCGGCGCGCGAGCTGGCGAGCACGTCCGCCCGTTCCGAGCAGAGCGTCGCGGGCTGGCCGTATCCGCAGGCCGACGAGGCATTCGCCGCGGCTAGGGCGTACAACAAACGTCTCGCCGAATCGGGGCAGCCGGTGATTGGCGAGGCTGAGGATCCGCTCGCCGAGTTGTACGACAACAATCAGTCCGACTCCAGCGACGGTTCCGGTTCCAGCTCGACGGGCGCAGACGCCACTGGCGATGGTAACAAGGATTCCGCTAGCTCCAAAGACGCGGAATACCAGCGTTTGCTGGATACTGGCGATGGCGTGATGGGTTCCATCCGCATTCCAAAGATTTCTGTGGATTTGCCGATCTACCATGGCACGTCGGAGCAGACGCTTGCGTCCGGTGCGGGGCATTTGTATGGCAGTAGTCTGCCGGTGGGTGGCAAGGATACGCATGCGGTGATTACCGGACATCGGGGTTTGGTTGAAGCCTCAATGTTTACGCGTTTGGATGAGATGCGGGTTGGTGATTACTTCTATATCGATGTGATGGGCCATACGCTTGGCTATATGGTGGATCGTATTACCGAAATCGAACCTAACGACACATCGCAATTGAAGATTACCTCTGGCGAGGATCGGGTCACGTTGATGACATGCACTCCGTACGGTGTGAATACGCATCGTCTGTTGGTTTCGGCATTACGTTCCGCCATTCCCGAAGAGATTCCCGCGGAGGATGATGCGGCAAAAGATGTGCGTGTGATTGCGGGTGTGGTGTCAGCTGCCACGTTGCTGGTCGGTTTGTTGTTGGTTTGGCTGCTCCGCTGTCCGTGGCATGTCCGTAGGCATGCCGCTTGGTGGCCAAAGCGCAACTAGGGGTTGATGGCGTTAATGTTGCACTTGACAGATGCTTTTTTGTCGGGGAAAATTCTGAAAGAGACATGACAACGTTTGCTTATAGTTTTTGCATCGCGATTTACGGGGGTAAGAATACTCTAGAATCGCGATGATATGTGCGATTTCAAGGAAAGTATATCCCCTTGATTACCTCGTTGGGAGGGTATGTATCCCTCTGTTTTTCTCCTTAAGGTTTAGGCAACGAAGCGATTGTCGGACGGTATGTGAAGCGAAGACGCATCAAATATACCGGTCGAAGGAGGAAGGTATTTCCCCGATCGCTTAACGGTACAAGGGGGTAGGCGTATGAGACACGTCTTTGAGCGAAACAGGGCGAGGGGCACAGGTCTGTTCACGCGTCGTGTCATTGCGGCCGTCGCGACGGTCGCAATGCTCGCCGGCGTGGGGTGCGTCACTGCTTCGTCAGCGGCGGCGGAAGATGCCACGGGAGCCTTGGAACAACAAATCGAGCAGCCGGTATTGCAAGAATCTGGGCAAGAGGATTCACAGCCGGTGGAACAAAATTTGATGGTGGGAGAAGAGCAGCCGTCAGAGCAAGAGCAGCCGTCAGATCAAGAGGCTTACCAGCAAGTCGAACAAGAAACGGAACAAGAAACGAAAGAAGAGACTGAGCAGTGGGCTGAGCAGGAGGTTGGACAACAATCTGAACAACAATCTGAACAACAATCTGAACAACCTGATGAGCAGCCAGTTACGTTGTCCGCTCAACCGATTGCGCGAGCAAATCGGGCGCAGTCGGTTGCGCAGAACGAGACCGGTTCTCAGTTGGGCGCTCCGGAGAAGCATAAGCGCATCAAGAAGAACGATGATGGCAATTACACCGTGAACGTGGATGTGAAGGGCGCCGTCAACAGCACCACGGTCACCACCACCCAGCCGATCGACTTCACGCTGGTGCTGGATGTGTCCGGTTCGATGGACGATCCGATGAGTAAGACGGATCGGACCAGGCGGTTAGACGCACTGAAAGAAGCGGTTAAAGCATTTCTTGATGAAGCTGCGAACACTAATACGGAGGCCGGTTCCGAACTGGTTCACGTTGGACTGGTGAAGTTCGCCGGCGATAAAACGGACAAAATCGGGGATGACATGTACCGAAGTGGTGGGTACACCTACAACTACTCCCAAATCGTTAGCAATCTGACTGCGGATATGAACGGTCTGAAGAACAAAGTCAGCAAACTCAAAGCCGCTGGCGCCACCCGCGCCGACAATGGATTCAATCGTGCGGTCAAGGTGATGGGCAGTGCTAGTGCTCGAACCGATGCGAAGAAGGTCGTTATCTTTTTCGCGGATGGTTCGCCTACATCGTCTAGTGGCTTCGAGGGTAAAGTGGCAAATAAGGCCGTCGAAGCTGCCAAGGAATTGAAAGATGGTGGCGCCGCGGTGTATTCCATCGGCATCTTCGCCAGTGCCAACCCGTCCTCGCTCTCCAGCAACGAGAACCAGTTCATGCATGCGGTGTCCAGCAATTTCCCAAAGGCAACGAAATACAACCAGCTCGGTGAAGGGAATATCGAAGCCGGCTATTATAAAAGCGCGACGAACGCTTCGGAGCTGAATACCATCTTCGACGAGATTGAAAAAAGTGAGACTACCACGTCCGCATACACCAATGTGACCATGGAGGATACGCTCTCCGACTATGTCGATCTTGCGGATAACAACTACAGGGTCGTTGCCAAGGATGCTTCCGGCAAGGTGGTCTCCTTGACTAATGTCGATTACACCTTGACGTATGACGCGAGCACGAAGAAATTCACGGTCGCATTCCTGAAGGCTCTGGCCCACAACGTGACATACACGCTGGAATACAACGTGAAGCCCACGCAGAAGGCATATGACGAGTATGCCGCCAACCTGAATGCCGGCAAGGATGGATATGACGGCGTAAAGGGTAACGCGAACACCGATCTGCCGGGAAACGCCACGTCCTCGAACCAGCCGGGTTTCCATACGAACGATTCCGCATGCTTGACCTATACGGCCGATGGCAAGACTCATGAGTGCAGGGAGAACCCGTATCCGCACCCGGTAATCCAGGTGGTGCATTCCACACTGCACGTCGACAAGCAGTGGAGCGGTAACGGCCAGAAGCCGGAAAGCATCACGGTGGATATCAAACAGGGCAACGATACCTATAAGACGGTCACGCTGAAGCGTGACGATAGCGGCAAATGGTCCACCGACGTGATTATTCCGGCAGGCGCCCAAAAGACGTACACGGTGACGGAAGTCGAACCGGACAGCCACTTGTGGAAGGCTTCCTACCAGCACAAGGTCGGCGATGGAAATCTTGCTGACGGCAATGTGGTGACGGTGCCGGAATCCATGGCATCGCAGAACGCCACAGTAGTCATCACCAACACGTTGAAGCAGACCATGCTGACGCATGCGATTGGCGTGCAGAAGGAGCTGAAGGGGCGCGATTGGAAGGATTCCGACGAGTTCACTTTCAAGCTGAAGGCAGACGATTCCAATCCAGACGCGCCGATGCCAGCTTCCTGCAAGAACCAGTCGGCGTGCACGGTGACGGTGAAACGCGATTCGTCTGACGATCACGTTGCTTACTTCGGCGACATCACGTATGACGCAGGTGAAGCCGAGTACACATATCTTGTGACGGAGAACGCTGGTAATGCTTCCGCAATGTATTACTCGCAGGCGGAATACCGGGTGGTCGTGGGCGTGATGAAAGACGGAACGTCCGGTGAATGGAAGGCCGTTGTCAAATCCGTGACCCAGCTGAAAACCGATTATGGTGCCGCTGGTTCGAATTGGGATAGTACCCGGCCAATGCTGTTCACCAACAAATACATTTCGGCATCGTCGCTGCCATTGACGGGCCGCATGGGCGCGGAACGATGGTGGCAACTGGCGGCGAGCGGGATTGGCGTGCTGGCATTGCTCGCCGTCGCTGCGGCCGACCAGTGGAGACGCAAGAAGCGGCTCGGCTGAACAACACAGGATTTGCGGATCGCGGGGGCATGTTGGGTTCCCGCCTCCCGCGATTGCAGAACACAGTAACCAACAATTAGGAAGAGGAGATTCTCATGAAGATGAGGAAGCTTTTTGCAGGGCTGGCCGCCGCGGCAACGTTGCTGAGCGGCATGGCCATCGGCGTCGCCGCCGCACAGGCTGATGATGCTCCATTGCTGCAAGTTAACCACGCACAGGAAGACCATACGTACACGCCATACAAGTTTGCCACGTTCGAGAATCCTGGCAATGGCTCGGTCGAAGTGAAAACGGTTGACGCATGGAAGGGAGCTGTGACCACCGCTGCTGACGCGGCTGATGGAAGTCACAACGGCATCCCGACAGAGTACAAGGATAATCCAGCCGCCTATGTGGCGACGTTCACTGCGGATCAGCTCCGTGTCTTCGCCAAGACCTTGGCTGGAATTACTCCGCCGGCAGGACCTGATGGTACTGGCCTGACCGTAACCAAGGAGCAGGCAAATACGAGCCAGGCGGTCAATGTGGACGGAGAAGGCTGGTATCTGGTGAAGGATACGTTCACCAAGGCTGGCGAAACGACTGCGACGTCGGGAACTCCGGCTGTGGTGGCCACCACCGTCAATGGACTGTCCAATCTGAGGATTGCTGCCGATGCGACGACCGGTCAGGGCAACATCACGACTGAAGGCCAGTTCAACGCGAAGAACGCGAATCCGACCGACGAGCCGCTCAAGTTCGCCCGGATGAATGACGTGGATGTGAACGGTCAGAGCGTAAAGGTGGGCGACACCGTGGACTTCACTGTGGCCGCGGAGGTTCCTCATGCTGCGGCTGGCTGGGATGCGTACCCCTTTACCATTACCGATATCGCGTCCAAAGGTTTGCGGATTGCGGAAACGAGTGACTTCAAGGTCCAGTTCAGAGATCATACTACTGTGAATCCCGATCTGTACACGATAACGCAGGAAGGCAATGCTCAATCCGGCACCACCACGACCATCTATTTTGCCGATGCCACAACGCTGGCCGGTAGGACGATCGTCGTGTCGTACCAGGGCACCGTCACCAAGGATGCGTTGGATGGCTTGAGCGGCAGTGTGGACAACAAGGCCACAATCACCACCAAGGATGGTACCAGCGGTGAAGGCAAGACTGTCCTTAAGACCTACGGTTTCCAGTTCACGAAGATTGGCAAGGAAGGGAATGAGGCCAAGCCTCTAGCCGGCGCCAAGTTCGTTGTCAAGAATGCGGAGGGCAAGTTCCTTAAGCAGGCTGAGGACGGTGCGTGGTCGTTTGTTTCCGATCAGAATGATGCCAAGACGTTCACTACTGAGAATGATGGTTTGGTGAAGGTCGCGGGTCTTGCGGCAGGAACCTACACGGTTGTGGAGACTCAGGCTCCGACCGATTACGCCCAGAACTTCAGGGTCACTTTCAATGTGGAGATCACAGATGAAGGTCTCATCACCTTCGAGCCGGATGCCCTTCGTCAGGTCCAACCGGTCAATAACACCACTGCGAATGCCACCGCTACCGTGCTGAACGTCAAGTCTGTCACTCAGCTGCCGCTGACCGGTGCCGCGGGAACCGTGTTGTTCACCGTCGTGGCGCTGCTGGTGGGTGGCGCTGGCGTGGCTGTGGCGGTCAAGAGTCGTCGCCGCACGTACTGAGCGCATGCGTTCGGTGTGAGTGAGTTGTGAATTGACTCACTCACAATAAAAGTCAATGCGGGCGGTTGTGGGTATTCCATAATCGCCCGCATTGACGTGTGGCCGATCGGTTGAAGCAATATACGGTCAGCAATATTTGAAAAGCTGCTTGTGAGAAGTCGGATATACACTTGCTTCATCACGGGGTATAGCAAAGGGGGTAAAACGATGCGCGGTGGAGGATCATTCAGCATGGACGAGCTCCAAATGTTGCGGGATCTGCCGGCGGTGGCTAACGTGTCGAAAGACCGCATCACGTACTCCAACGCCTTCAAACAGGTGTGTGTCATACGGTATCTTGCGGGGGAATCGCCGACCAAAATCTTCCGCGAGGCGGGATTGCCGCCGGAACTGATTGGGTATAAACGTATAGAACGAAGTGTGGCGCGTTGGAAGGCTGCCGTCCTCAAATCCGTGAGTGGTAGCAGTGACATGAGTAACGGCGAAATCATTACGGAGCTCGTCAACCTGTATGTTCATGCGGTGACGCGCAAGGAGAAACTCGACGGCATCGCAGGAATCGCCAATTCCGATAAGGCGAACATTGGAAATGCTCCGCATCCGCTGGACAGGGCGAACGTGTCGGGGGGGGGGGGTATATCCGCTGACGTGCCCGTCCCATCCGATGCGGCTGCCATCGCCGTGCCGCCTGCACCTCTCAGCGCGAGCAGCGGCCTTGACAGCGAGACGGCGCTTGTCATCATCAAACAACAGGCTCGGCGCATCGACGAGCTGGAACGCGAAAACGAATCGCTCCGTGGCAAGCTGAAAACCTTGGCAAGCTGACTCCACCCGTCGCAAAGCGTTTTTTGGAAAAGATGCGAATCTGCCACATATAGCGCATTTCGCGGTGCGAACAACGGCGGAGATTGTGCGGTTGGCGCGGTAGGGTGTGAACATTATGACTTTTGGGAATACGAAAACCGGAAAAACTGGTACAAGCACGTCCGAAGCGACGGAAACCGCGCATATCAAATCCATCGAAAGCCTCGACAAAGACAACGACATGGAACGCGGCCTGAAAAACCGCCACGTCCAGTTCATCGCCATCGGCGGCACCATCGGCACCGGCCTGTTCTTAGGCTCCGGCAAGTCGATCGCGCTGACCGGACCGAGCATCATTTTCGTATACATCGGCGTGGGCCTTATCATGTTCCTGCTGATGCGAGCCATCGGCGAAATGATGTACAGCGACCCGAGCCAGCACACCTTCATCAACTTCATCACCCGTTATCTTGGACGTGCATGGGGCAAATTCGCCGGCTGGACGTACTGGATCGTGCTCATCCTGACCGGCATGACCGAAATCACAGCCGTCAGCACCTATTTCGTCACATTCTTCGGCACGTTCGGCATAGACCTCAACGCGTGGAAATGGCTTATCGAACTGTGCTTCCTTGTGGCGCTCACCGGCATCAATCTCATTGCCGTGAAAGTGTTCGGCGAGGCGGAATTCTGGTTCTCCATGATCAAAATCACGCTGATTGTGGGTCTGATTGTCACCGCCGTGGTGATGCTGTTCCTCGGTTTCAGCTACCCGGCCACGCATATCGAAGGCGTGGACGGCACGGTCTCCGGTGCCACTGTGAGCCTTACGAACATTACCGACGGCTTCCAGCTTGCGCCGAATGGCTGGATGAACTTCTTCATGAGCTTCCAGATGGTGTTCTTCGCCTACCAGCTCATCGAATTCGTAGGTGTGACCGTATCCGAAACGCAGAACCCACGCAAAGTGCTGCCGAAGGCCGTCAACGAGCTGATCATGCGCATCCTCATCTTCTACGTGGGCGCGCTCGTGGCCATCATGGCCATCGTGCCGTGGCGCAACTTCCATCAGAACGCGGACGGCTCGTTCGGTTCGCCGTTCATCATGGTGTTCAAATACGCTGGGCTCGACTGGGCCGCCGCGCTCGTGTTCTTCGTGGTGATCACCGCAGCCGCGTCAGCGCTTAACTCGCTGATCTACTCGGCTGGACGCCATCTGTACCAGCTCGCGCAGGATTCCGAATCGCCCGCCATGCAGCGTCTCGGCGAAGTGTCGGACCGCAAGGTTCCGGCGAAGGCGATTATCGTGTCCGGCTGCATGATCCTGTTCTCCCCGCTGATCAACGCGATTCCGGGCGTTTCCGGCGCGTTCGTGCTGTTCGCTTCGGCCGCCAGCGCCGTCGTGATCTTCATCTACATCCTGACGATGCTTGCGCACCGCCGCTACCGCCAGAGTGCCGACTTCCTGCCGGACGGCTTCGTGATGCCGGCCTGGCAGGTGTGCGACTGGATTGCGATTGCGTTCTACGTGTTCGTGTACGTCACGCTGTTCCTGTCCGCAGATACGCGCGGTTCCGCCATCGCCGGCCTGCTGTGGCTCGTCGTGTTCGGCGGCTACTGCCTGCTGCACGAGCGATTCCAGAACCGCGACCTGAAGGCGGCTCTAGGGAAGTAGACGTATTGCCTGTCGCTGCGGTATGCGTGGCATGCGCGTGTTGCGCTACGTGTCGCGCATCCGACGAAAGAGGGTCGGTGGAAACCTTGCGAAAATGTGCGTCTCCACCGACCCTCGTCGTGTAATCGCAATAAAACAGTGCGAAACGTTAGTGCACGAATCGTACGAAATCGGCGCGAATCAGCCGATGTAGTCGGCCTCGTTCGTCGGGCTGGACGGGACGGCGTGGTCCTCCGTCACCTTGCCCAGGCCGGACAGGTACGCTTCACGGCCGGCCTCAATCGCATTCTTGAAAGCGCGCGCCATCAGCGGAATGTTGCCGGCGGATGCGATCGCCGTGTATGCCATCACCGCGTCCGCGCCCATCTCCATGGCCTCAGCGGCCTGGCTCGGACGGCCGATGCCCGCGTCGATGATCACCGGAACGTTGGCATTCTTGATAATCACTTCAATGAAATCGCGTGCGCGCAGGCCCTTGTTCGAGCCGATCATCGCGCCGAGCGGCATCACGCAAGCTGCGCCCGCGTCCTCAAGACGCTTCGCCGCGATCGGATCCGGGAACATGTACGGCATGACCACGAAACCTTCCTTCGCCAGCTTTTCCGTGGCCTTGATGGTCTCCTCGTTGTCAGGCAGCAGGTACTTCGACTCGTGCTCGATCTCCACCTTCACGAAGTCCGTCTGGCACACCTCGCGCGCGAGACGTGCGATGCGCACCGCCTCCTCCGCGTTGCGCGCGCCCGACGTGTTCGGCAGCATGGTGATGCCCTTCGGAATGTAGTCGAGCAGGTTGTTTTCGGTGGTGCGGCAGCGGCGCAGCGCCATGGTGACGATCTGCGTGCCCGCGTTCTCGATGGTCGCCTTGATGAGGTTCAGGTCGTAACGGCCGGAACCGAGGATGAAGCGGCTCGTGAACTTGTGCCCGCCGAGGATCAGCGGGTCGGCGTCGCCGGTGGCGATCTCGTCGTACGCGTGCGCGTCCGGCTCAGGCAGGATCGCGGTGTTCGTGGTGGTGCCGACCAGCTCGTCGAGCGTGGCGTTCGGCGCGGCCGCGACGTCGGCGGCTGCGGTGGTGATGGTGTTTTCGGTGCTCATCGTCGGTTCCTTTCGTTGGGGTGTTTGGTGTTGCTGTTGTTGCGATTGCTGTGCTGCTTGTGTTGCCGTTGCGTCGCTGTTGTGTTGTGTGCAACGTGCGTTTGTAATCGCAATAAAAATTTCGATTACGGCAGTGGAGTAACGTAGCAGTGCGTCAGGCGTCTTCCTCGCCGAGGATCAGTCGCGTGATCATGTTCGCTTCGTGGCAGGCGACCACGCCCACGCGCGGCGCCATCAGGCCGGCACCCGGTACCGGAGCCGTCTCGCCATCGCCACAGAAGTAGAAGTTCTTCGAAACGCGACGCGTGCTCACCAGGTTGGAGCTGCGGAAGCCGGCCATGCCGGACGCGCTGACGAGCTTCTTGCCCGGCAGATTCTCCAGCACCGCGTTGACGAGCATCGTCTTGTTTTCCGGCACGTCGAACGCCTCGCAGATGATGTCCTCGTTTTCGAACAGCGTCGGCACGTTCTCGTCGGTCACCTTGACGGTGTCGATGGTGATGTCCGTGAACGGGTTGATTTGGCGCAGATTGCTGCGCAGCGCCTCCGTCTTGTACTGGCCGAGGTCCTTCAGGAAATACTGCTGGCGATTCAGGTTCGTCATATCCACGCGGTCGAAGTCGATCAAGTGCAGGTGGCCGACGCCGATGCGAGTCAGCGCCACCGCGATGGTGGAGCCAAGGCC
>ERZ779896.1786-NODE-1786-length-16712-cov-9.031999_pt1 | contig 16712 bp, 8 predicted proteins | sample MGYA00511067_ERZ779896 | MGnify/ENA primary metagenome ERZ779896 (study PRJEB29588, sample SAMEA2161597) | human gut metagenome | biome: human gut; feature: human-associated habitat; material: faeces | place: Denmark | collected 2008/2010 ... | reverse complement strand
TGCGACATCGTGATTAACAGTCACGCGCTCTACCGGCTGAGCTATTCAGGAATCTGTACGTGAGTACGTGCATTATAATATCAAATCTCACGGCGCTTTGCAAGAGGAAAATTGATTAGAAAAAGATGAATGAAGTTTAGGGTTCAAGGTTCGGGGTTAGCTCATCGGGCGAGTTGCCCTTTGATTTCAGTGGGAAAGAGGTTCAGCAGGTTCTATAGGTTCTGAGGGTAGGGCGGGGAAGACGCGGCGCATTTCGTCATCCTGAGCGGAGAAATCCCAGTCACCAGCCACCAGTCACTCCTAATCCCCAATCCCCAATCCCTAATCCCTAATCCCTAGCTACCAGTCACAAGTCACTAGTCACTTTGCACCCCCAATCCCTAATCTTTAGCCACTAGCCACTTCTCAGTAAAAATGGCAATAAAAAATCCCACGGCGCGGAGCACGTGGAACTTTTCATTATGGTGGGCGATAACAGGATCGAACTGGTTCCGCAGCGAACATCATTTGAAGGAGCAAAGCGACGCGCAAAATGTAGTGAGTCGCGGATGCAGGAGGTTATATGACTGTAGAGAAAAAAGGAAAAAGGTAAAAAAAGCACCACGGAGCGGATCACGTGATGCTTTCTTTTGGTGGGCGAAAACAGGATCGAACTGGTTCCGCAGCGAACACATTTTGAAGGAGCGAAGCGACGCACAAAATGTAGTGAGTCGCGGATGCAGGAGGTTATATGACTGTAGAGAAAAAGGAAAAAGGCAAGAAAAAAGACCCCATGGAGCGGATCACATGAGGTCTTCTTTTTGGTGGGCGATAACAGGATCGAACTGCTGACATTCTGCTTGTAAGGCAGACGCTCTCCCAGCTGAGCTAATCGCCCATAAATCGTTGACGCAGACTATTATGCCATAGTCTCGCGTAAGATGCAAGAAGAAAATGAGTTCGGGGATGAGGTGGTGCGGCGCATAAAATATAGAAACGCCGCGGAGTATAGATGGTGGCGATGCCCGAAAGTAGTATTCAAGTCACCAGTCACCAGCCACCAGCCACCAGTTACCAGTCACCAGTCACTAGTCACTAGTCACTCTTTATCCCGGAAGACCCACGCGAAAGGGGGCCGCTGACTCTTTGAGTCAGCGGCCCCTTTGTTTACGCTTTCGTATTACGCAGCGTGAGGATTATTTTTCTTCTTTGGCTTTGCGATCTGCGATCTCCTGGTCATAGGATTTCTGTATGCGGACGTAGTTTTCACGGCGCTGTTTGGCATCGCGTTCGGTCTTTTCGAAGAGTTCTTCCGCTTTGTCTGGGAAGAGCTTCGCCAGAGATGCGAAGCGGACTTCGCCCATGAGGTAGTCGCGGAAGTTGCCTTTCGGTTCGCGGCTGTCGAGGTGGAACGGATTCTTGCCCTGTTCCAGAAGCTCTGGGTTGTAGCGCCAGTTGCACCAGTAGCCACATTCGACGGCGCGTTTCTCTTCTTCGGAGGATTTGCCCATGCCGGCTTTGAGGCCGTGGTTGATGCATGGAGCATAGGCGATGATGAGGGACGGTCCTGGATAAGCTTCTGCTTCGCTGATGGCTTTGAAGGCCTGATTCATATCAGCGCCAAGAGCGATCTGTGCGACGTAGATGTAGCCGTAGGAGACGGCGATCATGCCGAGGTCTTTCTTCTTGGTCTTCTTACCGGAGGCTGCGAATTTGGCGATGGCAGCAGCCGGAGTGGACTTGGAGGACTGTCCGCCGGTATTGGAGTAGACTTCGGTATCGAGGACGAGGACATTCACATCTTCGCCGGAAGCGAGGACCTGATCGAGGCCGCCGAAGCCGATATCGTATGCCCAGCCGTCGCCGCCGAAGATCCACTGGGATTTCTTGACGAAGTGATCCTTGAGATCCAGCAGTTCTTTGTATTCCGGATGCGCGGAAACCGCAGCGGTGAGGGCCGCATCGAGTTTGTCAGCGCGGCCTCTCGTGCCTTCGCCGAGGTCTTTCTTGGCGAGCCATTCTTCCATGGCGGTCTTGACATCGCCTTCTGCTGCCGGGAGGAGAGCTTCGAGCTTTTCGGTCAGGCGGCTTCTGAGCTTCGCTTCACCGAGGTGCATGCCGAGGCCATATTCCGCGTTGTCTTCGAAGAGGGAGTTCGCCCAAGCCGGGCCCTGTCCTTTGCTGTTCTTGGTATATGGCATGGACGGGGCGCTTGCGCCGTAGATGGAGGAGCAGCCGGTCGCATTGGAGATCATCATGCGGTCGCCGAAGAGACGGGTGACCATATTGATGTACGGGGTCTCGCCGCAGCCTGCGCAGGCACCGGAGAATTCGAAGTAGGTCGGTTCGAACATGGCGCTTCTGAGGTTCTTTTTGCCGAGCGGATTTTCTCTAGCAGGGAGGCTCTTTGCATAGTCCCAAAGGTTCTGCTTGGGGAGCTCTGTCTCTGCTGGCTTCATGACGAGGGCTTTCTTCGGAGCCGGGCAGGTATTCGCGCAGATGCCGCAGCCGTAGCAGTCTTCCGGATCGACGACGATGCGGTACTTGAGTCCTTTGACCGGGCCTCTGAAGTCTTTGACGATGAAGCCTTCCGGCGCATTCGCTGCTTCGTCTTCGGTGACGAGGAATGGACGGATGGCAGCATGCGGGCAGACGACGCCGCACTGGTTACAGCCGATACAATTTTCCGGGATCCATTCCGGGATCATGATGGCTGCCGATGGACGTTCGTACTGGGAGGTACCGGACGGGAAGGTGCCGTCTTCGATGCCTTTCCAGGTGGAAACCGGGAGGTCGTCGCCTTCCTGACGGTTCATGACGTCGCAGACGTTCTTGACGAAGTCCGGACGGCTGACCTTGGCGATGGAGCCGCCGGTGGTCGCATGTTCCCATTCAGATGGTACTTCGACTTCGACGATGCCTTCCATGCCGGCGTCGACGGCTTTGTTGTTCATGTCGACGACGTTCTGGCCTTTTCTGCCGTAGGATTTTTCGTTGGAGTCTTTCAGGTACTTCACGGCATCTGCATCAGGAATGATGTGGGTGAGGTGGAAGAAGGCAGACTGCATGATCATATTGATGCGGCCGCCGAGACCGATGTTCTTTGCGATCTCAAAGGCATCGATGATGTAGAATTTTGCCTTGAGGGCAGCGAGCTTCCGTTTCATGGCTGCTGGCAGGACGCGGTCCAGATCTTCTTTTCTCCATGGGGAGTTCAGAAGGAAGATGCCGCCCGGCTTGAAGCCGCGGAGAAGGTCGTATTTATAGATGTAGGACGGACGGTGGCAGGCGATGTAGTCAGCCTTGCGGATGAGGTAAGGCTTTCTGATCGGATCTGGGCCGAAGCGCAGATGGGAAATGGTGACGCCGCCGGATTTCTTGGAGTCATAGGCGAAGTAGCCCTGTGCATAGAGGTCGGTATGGTCGCCGATGATCTTGATGGCGCTCTTGTTCGCACCGACGGTGCCGTCAGAGCCGAAGCCCCAGAATTTGCAGGAGACGAGCTTGGATGGGATTTCCGGTACCGGGAGCGGAGCGAGGGAGAGGTTCGTCACGTCGTCTTTGATGGAGAGCGTGAAGTTGTGGCGCGGGGTCTCTTCCTTCAGGTGTTCATAGACAGCCATGATGTCTTCCGGAATGACGTCCTTCGAGCCTAAGCCGTAGCGGCCGCCGCAGACTTTGATGGCGCGGCCGGAAGAGGCGATCGCAGATACGACATCCAGATAGAGCGGTTCGCCGATGGCGCCCGGTTCACGGGTGCGGTCGAGGACGGCGATCTTCTTGACGGTCGATGGGATCTGGTCAAGGAAGTGCTTGACAGAGAATGGGCGGTAGAGGTGTACATTCAGCACGCCGACTTTTTCGCCGTGGGCATTGAGCGCATCGGTGACGTCCTTGCAGATGTCGGTGACGGAGCCGATCGCGATGATGATGCGGTCAGCATCAGCTGCGCCGTAGTAGTCGAAGAGATGGTAGCTTCTGCCGGTGATCTTGGAGATCTCATCCATGTAGCCCTGAACGATGTCTGGGAGGGCATTGTAGAAGGGGTTCGCTGCTTCGCAGTGCTGGAAGTAAACGTCCGGGTTTTCTGCGGTGCCGCGGATGACCGGATGATCCGGATTGAGAGCGCGGGCTCTGAAGTCCGCAAGGGCTTTCTGGTCGATGAGCGGAGCGAGCTCTTCATAGCCCATGACCTCGACCTTCTGGATCTCATGGCTCGTGCGGAAGCCGTCGAAGAAATTGATGAAAGGTACGCGGCCTTTGATGGCAGCAAGATGGGCAACGCCTGCGAGGTCCATGATCTCCTGGGCATTCGCTTCTGCCAGCATCGCGCAGCCCGTCGCACGTGCGCTCATGACGTCCTGATGGTCACCGAAGATGGAGAGTGCGTGGTTTGCAAGAGCTCTCGCTGCGATGTGGAAAACGCCCGGGAGCAATTCGCCTGCGACTTTGTACATGTTCGGTACCATGAGCAGCATGCCCTGAGATGCCGTATAGGTGGTAGTCAGCGCACCGCTCTGCAAAGAGCCGTGGAATGCGCCGGCTGCGCCGCCTTCTGCCTGCATTTCGACGACGTGTACGGTGTCACCGAAAATATTCTTCTTGCCGTGAGCGGCCCATTCATCCACTTCTTCCGCCATCGGCGAGGAAGGGGTGATCGGATAAATAGCAGCTACTTCTGTGAATGCGTAGGAAATATACGCAGCAGCTGTGTTGCCATCCATTGTTTTTACATTTCTCACAGATCAACACTCCTTTGTATGGGAAATCTGTTCAAGGGGAGCAGAGAAGATGAAGGATGAGGAAGGTGGTGTCTTTCCGGCCACGGATTCCTGCTCATCAGTCACCTGGCTTTTATACCTTTGCCTTTACTCTTCCCTTGCAAGATACCTGAAAATTAGGTACAATGGTTTTATGATAATTTTGCATAGATGGATTCACTTTATTCTATACTAAGTCATAGACCATGGACATTTCCAGGGCATCCGAATAGATACATTTCTATTATAGAATAAAGATATGGATTTCACAAGAAAATGAGAAGGAGAAAGAGAGCAAGAGCAGCTGATAAGCGTACTGCTTTTTATGCGGAGCATCATGCCCCTTGGAACCGGCGGAGCTTCTCCGGCATGGGATCTAGGGAAACGCTGATTCAATCGCAGAGTCGGATTTCACATGGATTTTTATACATGGCTTCGTCATCATCTTCCTTAAATAGCTTGCTATTCGCGTCAGATGATTCCTCGCTCTGTATAAAAATCCAAGAATGAAATCTGACAACGATTGAATCAGTGTTTCCCTAAAGCAGCCCGCCCCACGGTCTCATCCTGAAGATGCACCCTCTTACCTTTCTTTTTACTCTTTCATGGAGGATCACAATGGATTATCGTCATCTGAAATATTTCATGGAAGTCGCTGAACAGAAGAGCTTCTCGAAAGCAGCGCGCAATCTTCATATTTCCCAGTCCGCCATCAGCCGCATGATCAAGTCGCTGGAGGATGAGCTGGGGGTCGTGCTTTTCATCCGCAACGCAAAGACGGTGGAGATCACAGCGCCGGGGACCATTTTCCTGAACTATGCGAAGCGGTGTCTTTTTATTTTTGAACACCTGAAGTCGGATTTTGAAAATGAATTCAACCTGAAGCAGGATACCATCGAGATCGGGCTGCCGCCGATCACCGATGCGCATGTCTTTGCGAAGCTTCTGGGCGAATTCAAGAAGAACTATCCGCAGATCGCCATCAAGCTCTATGAGCACGGTTCGAAGGTCATCGAGACCTCTGTCCAGGAGGGAGTCATCGACGTCGGCATCATCTGCACCATTCCGAATAACGAATTCGAGTCCTTCTTCCTTTCGGAGGATGAGATGTGCGTCGTCATGCCGAAGGGCTATCCGCTCGAAGAGCACCCTGTCGTCCCGATGAAGCTGCTCGCAGACTATCCGCTCGTGCTGTACCGCGATGATTTCAATATGCATGATGACATTATGTCGAACTGCAAAAAGATCGGCTTCACGCCGAAGATCGTATTCGAGACGAGCCAGCGTGAGCTGATGCTGCAGACGGTCGCAAGCGGCCTTGGCGTCGCGATCCTGCCGTCGCGCCTGTGCCCGGCAAACAGCGAGGAAAGCAAGGTCGTCACCCGTGTGATGACAGAGCCGCGCATGACGCATCACCTCTATGCCATCTGGAAGAAGGGCCGCTACCTCTCCCGCGCTGCCCGTCTCTGGATCGAATTCACCAAAGACCATCTGACGCTTTTGAATGACCCGCGTAAGATCGATGATATGATGAGGAAATAGGATTTCCATGGAACAGTGGAAAAGAAAAATACAGTGGAGAGAACGTAAATATCTCTACCTTATTATGGCCATGCTGCTCGGCATGGTCATTTATCAGCAGTTTTTGATCATCGACCTGCAGGAACGGATGATGAATATCGAGGCGTCCGGCTATGACGAGCAGCTGAATGACATCCGCTATGAAGCGGAGGAAGCGCTTCGTCAGAATGAAGAGCAGGGAAAGGATATCTATCTTCTGCAGAAGCACAGCGCGGATCACCGTTTCCGCCTGCTGGAATTGGAATGGGAGAAGTGAGCGGCCGGGGACTAGTGACTAGTGACTGGTGACTGGGAGACTGAAAGACGTTAGACATCTGACATCTGGAGTCTAAAGGCTCCAAGTCTCAAGTGGGCACCACGCCTGACTCTGGCGTCAGTTGCAGCAGTAGGTATTTCATCCATTTGAAATCTGATTCTGCGATTGAGTCAGTGTTTTCTTATCGATTATGTTTTATACATTGATAAATGTCGAACCATATGGTAATATATAGATATAGAGGAATATCGATAAAGCGGCCTGCGACTGGTAAGATCATCATTTTGGGGGCGTATCTTTCCCGCTAAGGGAGGATACAAGAGGGGCTCGACTGGTGGTCTGCTTCACCATAAACATGACAAGCGGACAAGAATTACGTTTAGGAGAGTGCAGTACCTAACCCTTAACACCTGATCCCTGGTCAATGGGCACCTAGTTTTTTCTGCCATCTGCAGAGAAAGGAGAATATCATGACACTTCATATCTATTATTGCCCATCTTGCGATTCTTTCTTATTCAAAACCGGCGAAGCCATGGCTGTTTCTTGCTGTGGTGAAGCATTGCAGCCCTTGACAGCAGGCACCAGTGATGGAGCCAGGGAAAAACATGTACCGGTGGTGACTCATGAGGGGGATCTCCTTCACGTACAAGTGGGGGAAGTGCTGCATCCTATGTTGGAAAACCATTACATCCAGTGGATCGCTTTGGTGACCGAAGAGGGATTCCAAGTGCGCTATCTGAAACCGGGAGAAGAACCGAAAGCCGTCTTTGCTGATGTGCCTCATGGCGTGGTGTATGAATATTGCAATCTGCATGGCCTTTGGAAATGTGAATTTTAAGGAAATACTGATTACATCGTTGTCCGACTTGGCTCTTGTATTTTCATGCAAGGCGAGGAATAAGCCGCCGCGAATAGCGAGCTATGTAAGGCGGGTTATGACGAAGCATGGCATGAAAATACATGCCAAATCGGACTCTGCGATTGCATCAGCGTTTCCTTCAGATTTATGATTCGTGACTGGTGACTCATCACTGGGAGGTTCTCCCGATGATGAGCCATCAGTTTTTTGTTGCTCAGGTCACGCAAGGTTCTCGGGGCCTTCAAATGTGTCGCTAGCCGTAACCGTCATTTTGATGGATGGGATTTGTGCCAAATGTTCTCAATGGTTCGAGACTTTTAGGGGTATTTAGCGAAAATCTCGTCGGTCGAGATGACGATAGAAGTTCATACATTCAGAAAATACAGGGAGCATGAATTATGGAGCAACCTTTAATTAAATAGAAACGGAAAAAGAACGATGCCAATTTGGCGTCGTTCTTTTTTGATGGTATTAAGGAAACGCTGATTCAATCGCAGAGTCAGCTTCCACAAGAATTTTTATACATAGCTTCGTCATAACCTTCCTTAAATAGCTTAAACGTTGGTTGTTGTGATTCAAATAACCAACAGCAAACAACCAACAACTCATGATGTAGGAGATAGGAATGATCCAATGGATGCTATTTCGGAAATATACCCATTCCCCATATAGCGTTTTAACATGTAGTGATCAGTTGGTTTAGGCATTGACGAAACCTGGGGGGGTGGTACTGTCTAAATAAGAATTTAAGCACTATTATTCACAGGCGGAGAAAATGGAAAGTGAGAAAAGAGATATTTTCTCAAATCATGAAAAGAAAAATTTTTCCGGAGTGGATAGTGCGGAAGAGGGGAGGCATGCGTATGGTATGAAATGTCAATGGTGTGGGAAAGAGTTTACTCCGCTAAAAAGTTGGCAGAGATATTGCTCGCCAGCCTGCCGTGTAGCTGCCAATCGGAAACGACTGCCCAAGGATGAAGTACATACGCAGGAAACCGTACTCATTTCGGTGCTTGCAGTGCGGAGAAGTGGTCAATGTCTATGATCCATCCGATAACCGTTTCAAATTTTGCTGTGTCCATTGTGAGAAATTGTACTGGAAACATCCGGAAAAGAAAAGAGAAAAAGGCATTCGACAATTCCAGTGTCACGCTTGTGGAAAAAACGTCATTGTCACAGACCCTTTGGACAGGAGGCGTTTCTATTGCAGTGAGACCTGTCGGGAAGCCCAGCACAGAGCCAAACGAAAAGTGATTCGAGAACAGAAGAAAAAGGATAAGTGCTTAGGGATTCGCTTAATCTTTACGAACCTATCCTACTCCCTGAATTCATTGAAAGAGAGGGTATATCATGAATCATATTTACAAAATCATTTGGAATAAAGCGAAACATTGCTATACCGTAGTTTCTGAAATTGCCAAAAGTCATAGTGATAGCACAAAGAGAGTTCGTATGGGGACTACAGCAGCATTGATGGCTGTTGCGGTGTTGACTGGGTTTGCTATGCCGGCACAGGCTGCTGTGACCATTGAAAGCGACGGGACTGTAAAAGCGGAGGCAGCAGATATTAGTGCATTAAATAATCTTCTTAAGGGAATAACTACGACTACAGATGGCAGTGTTACTGTTGGTGGATTAACTGTTAAGAAGAATGGGGAAGTATCTGTTAATAGCCCAGATGTAGTCTATGGAAAAAATGCTAAAATCACATGGGATAGTAATAATACCATGGGACAGATTAGCATTGGAAATAATGCAACGGCTATCACCGGACATGGTGGACAAGAAAGAGCTTTTGCTTATGATGGGGATGTTAATCATGCAGCAGGGGCTATAGCTATTGGGGCTAATACCTATGCTCGTACTGGCAGTATTATGATTGGCTCCCATGTATACAAAGGAAATATGGGGGATGTTAAAAATATTGATACAGACAGCTTCAATACCGGTAGCGATGGGGCCTATGGATTTACTGTAAATAGTACCACTATTGGAACCAATAGCTTTACTCGTGGAAATTTAGCAACGACCATTGGGGATTATAACATCCAGTCGGGTAAATCTATAGGACACGGTTTTAGTAGCTGGGTATATGGAGCACAGAACTTTGGCGCAACAGTGATTGGGGCATTGAATAGTAATGAATCTCAATCGGCTGGTTCTGGTATGTCTGGCATAGCCAATAGCATCGTTGGGGTGGCGAATAAAGTAAATAGCTCTAATGGTACCTTGGTATTTGGTGCAGGCAATGAAGTAACCAATTCTTTAAGTGGTATTTACGGTGTTGATGACACAACTTCTTTAAGAGATGCTAAAAAAGCACAGGATGCTTTGAAAAATGCAGTAGCTGAATCTGATGCAGGGGGAGCAGTACTGGCCATTGGTGGTGCTAATAAAGCAGACTGGGCACAAAAATCGCAACTTATTGGTGTAGGGAATACATTGACTGGGACAAGCAGTGCGGTTTCCAAGTACGATATGATCAATGGTTACAAAAACGAAGTGACCAATACGACCCATACATCTATCATTGGTTCTCATAACACAGCCAAGAATATCCAATCAACTATCGTTATGGGGGATAACAATACATTAGAGGGTCGAAAAAATGTGATTTCTTTGGGGAATAAAAATACTGTTGTTGTAGATGATGCGGTGGCTATTGGGAATGGTACGACGGTAAGCGCAGAGAGCGGAGTAGCTATCGGAGTAGATTCTGTAGCGGATCGAGTAGCTGGCAGCGAAAAAGGAGCACTCGGAGCTTTTGCACCGGCTAACATCCCGACGACAGAAAAATCCACTTGGACTTCCACCAAAGGAGCTGTTTCTGTGGGTGATACGGCGAACGATATCACTCGCCAGATTACCAATGTAGCAGCTGGAAGTGAAGACACCGATGCTGTTAATGTGGCACAATTAAAACAAGTCGCTAGTCAAGCAGAAAGAGCTAAGACAACTGTTTCTGCTGGGACCAATACCACTGTTACCTCTACAGTAGCGGAAGATGGACATACCGATTATAAAGTCAATCTGAATAAGGATTTGACCGGTATTGAATCTATGACCAATGGTTTATCTTCTATCCGCATGGGAAATGGTGGCACTGTAACAATCAACAATAGGGTTACCATTGATCAGAGAGGCAAAATTAGTGGTGTGGCTGCTGGTGAAGTGAAAGAGGGATCTACCGATGCAGTGAATGGTAGTCAGCTCCATGCTGTACAACAGGAAGCTGGGAAACATACAAAAGTAGTCAATGGTAGCAATATTACCGTAGAAGAAACAGATCAAGACGGGCAGAAGACTTATAAAGTAGGTCTGAATAAGGATCTTCTTCTTGGTGATATCACTGGCAAGAATGTAAGCATTAGCGGAACCAATGGCACCATTGAAACGACTGGCTTTATTGCAACAAAAGATAAAATCTATGCAGATAAGGGGGCTAAACTGGCAGATATTGATATTACTGGAGATACCATCTCTAATGGTCAGTCATCTGTAAAACTGGATAAAGAAGGAACTGTTACTATTAATGGCAAAGTATCCGTGAACCAGAATGGAAAAGTAAGTGGCGTAGCTGCTGGAGATATTTCTGACACATCTACGGACGCTGTCAATGGTAGTCAGCTGAAAGCAACCAATGATCGAGTATCTAAGGTAGAAGGGGATATTACAAACATCAAATCTGATATTACCGATATTAAAGGGGATATTACCGATATTAAAGGTGATGTGAAGAATCTGGGAGATCGTGTTACAAAAGTAGAACAGGAAGCAGGAAAGCATACAAAAGTAGTCAATGGTAGCAATGTTACCGTAGAAGAAACAGATCAAGACGGGCAGAAGACTTATAAAGTAGGCCTGAATAAGGATCTTCTTCTTGGTGATATCACTGGCAAGAATGTAAGCATTAGCGGAACCAATGGCACCATTGAAACGACTGGCTTTATTGCAACAAAAGATAAAATCTATGCAGATAAGGGGGCTAAACTGGCAGATATTGATATTACTGGAGATACCATTTCTAATGACAAGTCCTCTGTAAAACTTGACAAGAATGGTACTGTTACAATTAATGGCAAAGTATCCGTGAACCAGGATGGAAAAGTAAGTGGCGTAGCTGCTGGGGATATTTCTGAAAAATCTACTGACGCTGTCAATGGCAGCCAGCTCCTTGCAACCAACCAGCAGGTAGCACAGAATGCCCAGAGTATCAATAAATTGGGCAACCGCATCAACAAAGTCGGTGCTGGTGCAGCCGCTTTGGCAGCGCTCCATCCGTTGGATTTCGATCCAGATGACAAGTGGGATTTCGCAGCAGGCTATGGCAATTACAATGGCGAAAATGCAGCCGCTATCGGCGCTTACTATCGTCCGAATGAAGATACCATGTTCTCTGTGGGCGGCAGCTTCGGTAATGGTGAAAATATGGTGAATGCAGGTGTCAGCTTGAAACTGGGCCAGGGCAACCATGTTTCTACTTCCAAGGTAGCTATGGCGAAGGAAATCAAAGACCTCCGAAAAGAACTGGAATGTCTGAAATCGGCTCTGTTGGATGCGAATGCAGGAAAGAAACTGGATACGTCTAAGCTCCAGCTCTTCCCAGATGTACCGAAGAATCACTGGGCTTATGAATATGTATCTACTTTGAAAGGCAATGGTGCGCTCACTGGTTACCCCGATGGAGAATTCAAAGGGGATCGTCCAATGACTCGTTATGAATTCGCTACCATGCTCTACAAAGCCATGCTGGAAGGGGCTACTCTGTCTGATAAGATTCTGAAAGAATTTGCACCGGAACTGGAACGTTTCACTGTGGATACAGTGCATCAGGACAAAGATGGCAAGCCTACTGTAGAAAGAGTTCGTACGGTAAAGGCAGAGAAATAGTATTCGTTGTTGGCTGTGAATCCTAATCACTCATTTGTAAAATAACCAAAGGAAATTCCCTCTGAAGAAATGATTGATATTTCTACAGAGGGAATTTTGTTTTGGGGAGAGGCAGAGAAACATCGATTAAAAAACTGGTGACTTGTGACTGGGAGGTTCTCCCGATGACGGGTCACCAGTTTCTTATGGCTCATGTTACTCAGGGGCAGCCTTTGGGGCGTGCTGCCCCCTTGATTGCGTGCGAAAGAGGGGGAGCGGGTTCAAAAGGTTCACAGGTTTTTTATCTTTCGCGGTTAAAACTTTGCGGCGCTTAGGGAAACACTGATTAAATCGTTGCCAGATTTTACTCTTGAATTTTTATGCATAGCGAGGAATAGCCTGACGCGAATAGCGGGCTATTTAAGGAAGGTTATGACGAAGCTATGTATAAAAATTCTTGTAGAATCTGACTCTGCGATTTAATCAGCGTTTCCCTAGATCCTTCGACTCAGTTCTCCTGTTCCAGATTAGCCATTTTCTAACATACGACGCTTTTCTCCGCTCAGGATGACGAAATGCGCCGCACCGCCCCCGTTGAACCCACTGAACCCATAGAACCCGCTGATCTCTGGCTACGCTCCCCACTTCGTACTTTTTCAGCAGGACCGGATGAATGACCGATCACGAAATATGATACAATAAGAAAAAGTGATTTCTAAGGCAGCACTGATCCTGCGATCGGATCCGCGCTATCTTAGAATTTGAAAGAAAAAGGAGTGAAGGAGGCGTTTCCGCTTGGATCCATTTGTTCATCTCCACGTCCACACCGAGTACAGCCTTTTCGACGGCACATGCCGCATCAAGGAGCTTGTCTCTTATGTCAAGTCGCTCGGGCAGACGGCGGTCGCGATCACGGACCATGGTGTCATGTACGGTGCGGTCTATTTATATAAAGAGTGTATCGCGCAGGGCATCAAGCCGATCATCGGATGCGAGGTCTACGTCACGAGGAAGAGCCGCTTCGAGCGGGCGAAGGGCGAGAAGGAGAAGCTGGGGCATCTGATCCTTTTGGCAGAAACGAATGAGGGCTATCAGAATCTCATCAAGATCTGCTCGAAGGGGTGGACGGAGGGCTATTTTCATAAGCCGCGGGTGGATCATGAGCTTCTGTCCAAGTATCACAAAGGGCTCATTGCGTTGTCGGCCTGTGTTGCCGGCGAGCTTCCGCAGGCGATCTTAAACCGCGACATGGATGAAGCCAGAAAGGTGATCCGCTTCTACATCGATACGTTCGGGAAGGAGAACTATTTCCTCGAGCTGCAGAATCACGGCATCCCGGAAGAAGCGGATGTGCGTCCGGTGCTGGCGTCTTTGGCAAAAGAGTATGGGCTGGGGCTGGTCGCGACGAATGATTTCCACTATACGAAAAAAGAGGATGCGAAGAGCCAGGAGATCAAGCTCTGCATCTCCACGGGAAAGACACTGGATGATCCCTATCATTTCCATTTTCCGAATGACGAATTCTACTGCAAGAGCGGGGAGGAGATGCAGGCGATCTTAGGCGAGTATCCGGGCGCTATCGAGAATACGGCAAAGATCGCAGAGCGCTGTCATGTGACCTTCACCTTTGGCGACCACAAGCTCCCATCCTTTGATGTGCCGGAAGGCGAGACGTCCAAGTCATACCTGCGAAAGCTCTGCGAGGCGGCGATCCCGGAGCGCTATCCGGAGTCCACGGGAAAAGAGCAGGAGCGTCTGGATTATGAACTCGGTGTCATCAATCAGATGGGATTCTCGGATTACTTCCTGATCGTCATGGACTTCATCCGCTACGCGAAGACACATGGCATCCCGATCGGGCCGGGGCGTGGGAGCGCGGCAGGAAGCATCGTCGCCTACCTCCTGCACATCACGGAAATCGACCCACTGCGTTTCGATCTTCTCTTTGAACGCTTCCTGAATCCGGAGCGCGTCTCCATGCCGGATATCGATACTGACCTCTGCTATCGCGGACGCGGGCAGGTCATCGCCTATCTCGCAGAGAAGTACGGCGCCGAGCAGGTGGCGCAGATCATCACCTTCGGTACGCTTGCGGCGCGCGCCGTCATCCGTGATGTCGGCCGTGTCATGAATCTGCCCCTTCGCGAAGTGGACAAGATCGCAAAGATGGTGCCGAGCGGCCCGGGCGTCACGCTGAAGAAGACGCTGGACGGCTCGAAGGAATTCAAAGACCTCTACGAGTCGAATGCGACGGTACGCACCCTGATCGACCACTGCCTCGACCTCGAAGGGCTTTCCAGAAATTCCGGCACGCACGCCGCCGGCGTCGTCATCTGCTCGAAGCCCGTCGATGAGTACGTGCCGATCCAGCTCACTGCGGACGATTTCATCCAGACGCAGTACGAAAAAGATCAGGTCGAGCAGCTCGGCCTTCTCAAGATGGATCTCTTGGGGCTTAGAAACCTCACCGTCATCCATGATGCGGTCGAGATGATCCGGGCGAACCGCGGTGTCACCATCGACATCGACCGCATTCCTTCTGTCGATGAGAAGACGTGCGAGATGCTCTGCGCAGGCGACACCACAGGCGTTTTCCAGTCCGAGTCCTCCGGTTTTACGAATCTTCTGATGAAGCTCCACCCGGACCGCTTCGAAGACCTCATCCCGATGGTCGCCCTCTACCGTCCGGGACCTTTGGGCAGCGGCATGGCGGAAGATTTCATCAAGAGAAAACATGGAGAGATCCCCATCGAGTACCCGCATCCATCTCTGGCTCCCATCCTGAAGGAAACCTACGGCGTCATCCTCTATCAGGAACAGGTCATGCAGATCGCCTCTGTCATGGGCGGTTTTTCCCTCGGCCAGTCCGACATGCTCCGCCGCGCCATGGGACACAAGGAGCCGGAGATCCTGCAGAAGAACCGGGATACCTTTGTCACAGGCGCCGTGAAGAATGGCGTCGATGAAAAGACGGCGAATTACGTCTTCGACCTCATGGTCCACTTTGCCGGCTACGGCTTCAATAAATCTCACAGCGTCTGCTACGGATGGATCGCCTGGCAGACCGCCTACCTCAAGGCGCACTACCGCGCTGAATTCATGGCTGCCATGATGACCTGCTACAATGGCGACAAGAACAAGGTCAGCCGCTACATTTCAGATACCAGAAGAGCCGGTGTGGAGATCGCCGCACCGGATGTCAATCTTTCGGAAGCCTATTTTTCCGTCAGCGGAAATAAGATCCTCTTCGGACTTGATGCCATCCAGAACGTCGGAGAGAACGCCGTCGAAGCCATCATCCGGGCACGACAGAAAGGCGGCCACTTCACCTCCATGTCGGATTTCTTAGAGCGCGTCGAAGGCAAAGGTCTCAATAGCCGCGCGTGTGAAAGCCTCATCCGCTGCGGTGCGATGGACGGCTTCGGCTACAACCGCTCTCAGCTCCTCGCCGCACTCCCGCAGGTCATGAGTGATGTCGCCGCTGCGAAGAGCGACCGGGAGAGCGGACAGATGTCTCTCTTCGGCGGGGACGAGATGAAAAGCTCCGTCGTCTATCCGGATCTCGAAGACATGGACGCGGATGAAAAGATCGACTGGGAAAGGAAGCTCTTAGGCTTCTACGTCAGCGGTCATCCGCTCGAAAAGTACAAGAAGCAGATGGCCGCCTGCACGCCCATCTACCAGCTCGAGACCGAAGGCAGCCGCTACGACGGGAAGACGGTCACCTTGGGTGGCACTGTCACCCGTGTGAAGGGCATGGTCACCAAGAAGGGCGCGCCCATGGGCTACGTCACCATCGAAGACTATGAAAGTGAGATCGAAGCTGTCCTCTTCCCCTCCGTCTGGGAAGCCGCGCGTCCCTTCCTCACCGAAGACGCGCCCATTTGTATCCGCGGCCGCGTCCAGTCGAACGAGCGAGAAGTCAAGATCTTAGCCGACAGCATCATACCGATGGCCCAGTTCCAAAAGACCGTCCGCATGCCGGTCGATGAAGTCCACCTCTACGTCGATCCCCGCCATGAGACAGACAAGGTCAGTGCCGCCCTCGCCAGAGTCCTTGCGAAATACCATGGCGGCACACCCGTCATCCTCCACCTCATATCCTCAAGGCAGGAGATCCGCATGGTGCCAAAATTCTATGTCGACTTTTCCGAAGAAGCCGAAGAAGCGCTGAAAGGGCTCCTCGGCAATGCGGCGGTCGAGGGGAGAAAAAATTAGGGATTCCTTACTTGTAGTGCAGATTTTAAGGCGATAAGGGAAAAGAATGAGTGGCGAGCGTCCAAAAAGAGGCTGTGAAGAAATGAGAATTCATTCCTTCACAGCCTCTTCTTTTATGTCCTTTTTCACTCCTAGTAGTAAAAAACAAGAGGAAAAGGGCATACTTCCCCCTTTCCCCAAAAAATCAGC
>ERZ779896.1778-NODE-1778-length-16772-cov-2.793384_pt1 | contig 16772 bp, 15 predicted proteins | sample MGYA00511067_ERZ779896 | MGnify/ENA primary metagenome ERZ779896 (study PRJEB29588, sample SAMEA2161597) | human gut metagenome | biome: human gut; feature: human-associated habitat; material: faeces | place: Denmark | collected 2008/2010 ... | reverse complement strand
GCCCACTGAGCCGCCGTAACCGAGAGCCAATTCGGCGATCTTGCCTTTTTGCCGCAGGTGGCCGTTGACGCCGTGCTTTTCTACGGGGACGCCGAACATCTGGGATGCGCTGGCGCAGTAGATATCCTTGCCCTCGGCGAATACGTCCTGCCGCCACTTCTCGCCGGCAAGCCATGCGATAACTCTGGCTTCAATCGCGGAGAAGTCCGCCACAATGAATTTCCTGTCTTCCTGCGGCACGAATGCCGTGCGGATCAGCTGAGAAAGGGTATCCGGCACATCCTCATAGAGCATTTCCAAAGCCTCAAAGTCTCCACAGCGGACAAGCCCGCGGGCCTCCGGCAGATCTTCCAGGTGGTTTTGGGGAAGGTTCTGCATCTGAATAATGCGGCCTGCCCAGCGCCCGGTGCGGTTGGCTCCGTAAAACTGGAACATCCCTCTTGCCCGGCCATCGGCGCAGACGGCGGTTTCCATTGCCTGATACTTTTTAACGCTGGATTTCGCAAGCTGCTGGCGCAGGGTCAGTACCTTTTGCAGCTCCGGCGGTGCTGTCTTCAAAAGCTCGGCTACAGCCTTTTTGCCCAGGGTATCGGTCTCCAAGCCGTTATCCGCAAGCCACTGTTTCATCTGCTGTACCGAGTTGGGATTGTCCAGCGAGGTCAGTTCTTTCACCGCCTGGGTCAGCTCCGAGCGAGAGCGCCCGTCCATCTGAATGGCCTGCCGCACCAGTTTCATATCCAGACCCACGCCTCGGTCGTTGATCTCCTGGTCGAGATGGTATTCCTCCCAGACGCTGTCCGGTACGGGGTATTTGGAGAGCCGTGCCTGGATGGACATCTCCGTCTCCACATCGCGGATGTTGTATCGCTTGAACGCCAGCCATTTATCTGCGGCGTGCTCCGGCAGATTACGGGTGCGTTGACCGTTGGACTTAGTTGGCGCACAGGGCTGGCAGAAATATTTGATGAGGTCTTTGCCTTCGGTCAGCTTTTGCTTTTCCAATCCGAGAACAGCCCCGACTCCCTCCAGGGATAAGGGTAGCCCCATATACGCCGCCCAGACCATCGAGCATTTCCAGGAGTCCGGCTCCAGATAGTCGCCAGTCGGATAGCCCAGAAAGCGTGACAGGCAGATGCGTTCAAAATTGGCGTTGAAGGTCCATTTGGTCACAGTCTCATCCTCCAGAGCGGAAAGGATCTCCGAGGGGATCTTCTCCCCGCAGGCAAGGTCTATCTGCTGCACGGAACCGCCGTCCACGCTGTAGGCAAAGAGCAGTATTTCAAAATCGGGAGACTCCACATAACGGTACACGCCTGTTTTGGCAAGGGGCTGGTCGCTGTAGGTCTCCAGGTCAATTGATAAGGTTTGCATTTCGTCACTTCCTTCCATACCCCAATAGGGCGGCAGATCGCTCCGCCGCCCTGGGGCTTGGTACTTTATTTCTCCAGCAGCTTCATGCGGTTTTCGTGATACTCCGCGTCACGGGCCGCCTGTTCCCGCTCACGCTTTTCACGCTTGCGGTCATAGATGAAGGACTGGATGCTGCTGATCAGAATGACTGCGCTGACGCACAGCCAGATGGCGAGAACTGCAAAAAGCAGAATTGTCTGAATCATTGTCATAGTCGTTTACCTCCCTTGTCTTAACCGAGGAAATCCTCATCGTCATCAGTTGCGAAGTCGACTTCGGCGCTGGCCTTGCCGCCCAGGGGTTCGCCGGGACGGATGAGCTGCAGATTGTTCAGTCCGCAGGCGATGCCCTTGTTGCCATTGCTGTTGAAGGCGTACAGGTTGATGGACGCCCTGCCGTACACGCCGGAATACACCTCGGAGCGGGTCAGCACAGGATTGCGGTCCGCATCCACGATTCCGGGAGCGGTGGCGCTGTTGGCGTTGATGAAGTAGGCGTTGGCATAGGCGGGATCGTCGGGCCTTTCAACGTCGCCATCTCTCAGCGGGGTCTTGATCGCGGAGAGAGGAGGCACGCTGCGGCCGTTGCCCTTCAGCTTGGCCTGTCCCTCCTGGTAGGCGGCTTCAATGGCGGCCTTGATTTTCGCAACCGTCCGGGTGTCGGACTTTGGAATAATCAGCGACACCGAGTACTTCGGCGTGCCACCGTTGATGGACTTGGGCTCCCAGACGTTGGCGTAGGACCAGCGGGTGTCGGGGCCGGTGATGACCTTCATAGGGTTGTTGACTCTGTTTGTGTTAGTAGACATATTACATTTCCTCCATAAAATCATTTTTTGCGGTATTCCATTCGGGCCGTTTATCACTCGACCGCACGAGCGTCGGCCTGCCTTGCGGCTTTTCAATGTAGGGGGCGAGAAGTTCCTCAAAGCGGGATTTGCCGAGCAGCTTCTGCATGGCGGTGACGCCGAGGAGTTTCTTTTCGTAGGGGTCGAAGCCAGCGCCCTCTACGGCTGCGGCCACAGCGGTTTCGCTGGTGTATTTGCGGTTGGAGCGACCCTCGACCAGTTTCCAGCCGGGGAACGCCGTGCCGCTGACTGCCTGCTGGAGAGCGTATTCCTTCACATCTGCAGCCCAGGCGGCAAGAGCGTCCACCTTGTCCAGAATGCCGGCGATTTCCTCATCGGTCAGGAGAGGCGGCGCTTCAAAGTCGTACCGGGCAAGTGCGAGATTCGCTTCGGCTCGTTCCCGGCATTCGGCCTTTGCCTTGCAGAACCGGCACCATTCGCCGCAGTGAAAATCGCCGCCGCCCTCATATGCCAGCTTTGCTTTATAGACCAGGTCGTTCTGCGCCCATTCAAGCAGGTCGTCCTTTTCCATAACGCAGACGCTGATATTGGATTTCCGGGGCTGGTAAATGGTCATGCGGACGGAATCAATGTCGTAGATGTCGTCAAAGATCTCCAGAGCGCCGAGGGCATACAGCATCATCTGCGGATTATCCACGGCGCTGACCTCCACGCCTTTTCCGTGCTTATAGTCCACAATGTTCAGCTCACCGTCAGCGATGACGATGCAGTCGGCGGTGCCGAAGCCGTCCTGCACCCAGCGTGAGAAATCCACCCGCTGCTCAATCAGGATGACCGGGTCGGCACAGGCCTGCTTTGCGGTCCCCAGAAGCTCCGATACATAGGCGGCATATCCGGCGGCGCAGTCCTCCATCTCCTCGTTGTACCAGGAGAGGTTTTCGATTGGGTCGTCCGCCGGAATCCCCAGAGCCTGTTTCAGCCGAAACTCACAGAGAGCGTGAGCGTCGGTCCCCTCGGCTGCGTAATCGCTGCCCTTATCCTCGCAGGCTTCACACAGCCTTGCGGAGGGTGGGCAGTTCAGCCACCGCTCGGAAGAAGAAGCGGATAAAACCGCGTGCTTAACTGCCATCCGTCAGCACCTCCGCTTCGGCAAGTAACGCTTTGTAGTGTGCGGGATCGATCTGTGACAGCTTGGACGCGCCATACTTTTGAAGCAGGGCGCGGATCTCGGCGGTGTGTCCTTGGCGGGATTTGTCAGCAAGCACGGCTCTGACCTGCTCCAGCGTCAGCTCCGGTTCGGGAGGAGAAGCAGGAGCATCCTCTGCCTGCGGTTCACTGCTGAATACCTTCGTCAGCCAGTCAGCGGCATCCGAAATAGCAGCGGCAGCACTGCGCAAATTTTCGATGGTCTGCGCCATATCGCTCATTCTGCTCATGTGATTTTCCTCCTTCCCTGGATTTGCTCTGCTGGCGTGCGATGGTCAGGTTGCTTGCCAGTCTCCTTGACACCACGCTGATTGCGGTCAGGACATCAACAATGTCCTCGTCGGCACGGGCGTCATAATGGTTTGCGTTGTAACTCATATCGGCGGTCCCTCCTTTCCCAAGGCGTCTTGTGTTGCCTTTCAATGACCCATCTGGACAGGAAAGGAGGGGTTGGCCGAAAGATTTTAGAATTTTTCTTTGAGCCGCTTCAGAAGCTGATTTCTTTTATACACAAAGGTGTTACGGGGCATCTGCAGCCGCTCTGCACCGGCACGTTCGGAAAGCCCGTCCGCAATCGCGATGAGGATCTCGTAGCTTTCCGGGTCAGATGCCTGAAGCTCTGAGAGCAGACCGTTCAGGATCAGGGAGTCGATATCGATCTCCGTGGTCAGCCTGTTATCCGCAAGAAAGCTGGTGCGGGAGACACCGTTTTCGCAGGCGTTCTCCATCTCCGTGTCGATGGAGAGATGCTGGGGAGCGTCCTTCGGGATGCAGCGGAACTCGCAGGTATCGCAAAGGCCGTCACATTTGTAGCTCTTTTTGTACGGGATGCAGCAGGCTCCGGCTCTCTGCTTTGCCTTGCGGGTAGCACCCACGAACCGCTCCCAGTCCCGTTTCTGTTCCGGGGTGACCTCGATCCACCGCTTGAGTGGACGGTAGTAGATGGTTGATGTGGTCTGATTTGCATCTGTCGGATTTGGCTCATAACCGTTTTCTTCTTTCCGTTCGACTACATGCTGTGCTTCGTCGCCAGCGTAGCATCGGCGAATATCTTCTTCAGTGACGCCCTCGTCAGCTTGCTCAATCTCCGTTACCTCATTGCACTCCTCTTGGCAATGGTAATGCTTGATGATTTTGCGCTGCTCTCTTTGAGATTTTGCGAGTTTCTCTGAATCGTTGCCCTTGCGGTGGATAAAGTAATGTTTCATAAATATCGACTCCTTTGAAATTTCTGGTGAAATTCCTCAGAGCCGATTTGCGAGATCCCACAGAGCTACAACGCAAAAATGGCCAGACTGATGCTGTACAAAAATACAACATCCTTCTGGCCATCAAGCAGCTCTGAGGATTCAGTGACTGGTTAATTATTTTGTTTTGTGGGATTCAGGTCGCTTGCATTCGTACTTGAAGCATTCTTCACGAACGCAGTACGCATGGTCATCAAGCTGTACCTTGTAGTACATATCCTTGCGGACGAGTCCAATCGTTCGTGTATCGGAATCCCATTCAAATAAGAGTGGGCCTTTTCCGTTTTTCGCACGGACTTCCATTTATTCCTCTCCTCCTTTCTTCCAATCTCATAGACATCACCTCCTTGACTTTTATTGCAAATTAGCAGGTTCGCTGAATAGCGTACTGATAGTGCAAAAAAAATAATAATTGGGGATGGCGGGAACAGGAGATCACAGAATCTCCAGTTCCTGCATCCGTATACCTGCTGACTGTTTCGATACTTGGAAGAATTCAGCAAGTTTGTTTTTGAGCGTATAGCTCAAAACATATGGGTTGTCGATTTCAGACAGTTCCTCACGAAAATTCTCCGCCGCCTGGATGAACATCTCTTTCGGCATAAGTATTCTCGGTGCAATTCCGTTTGCCTGCCACTCCATCCAATCCTCGTCTGTCCATTTGTCCTGAATACGTTCATCCGGTTCAGCAGCAGGGCATTGTTGTTTCTTTGACCTTTTGATGTCGTTCACATGAGCAAGGAGATGATAATTTCGATGTTTGTACCAGTGAACGCACTCGTGCGCCACGGTGTTATTAAAACATCCTTCATTCCTTAGCTCCGTAACATCCGGGTCAATGAACATTGTCCCACGGCGGACAGTCAGCTGAATGTACTCGTCAGTATCCTTGAGATAGACATCCACATAACCGCTGTTAAAGCACATCTGTCCAAGGATACTGAAATCCTCAGAAAGCCGATACTTTGTGCAGACAATCAATCCGAGCTTTTTTCGGGCGATGTTCATTATCGGGACGGGCATTGGCGTTTCGAGAGCCTCCGAGCAATAAGCGGTTAAAAATTGCGCAGCAACATCATCAAACTCGCTCTTATGGATGACGGGCACAAGTGGTGTCTCATCAACAATACTACTCATCCGAGCCTCCGTTCTTGTCAATCTCCTCCGCCACGCGCTTCCAAAAGTCGTCACCGAGGCCTTTCTTGTTGGCCTTTCGGAGTGCGACACGGACGTGCGGAAGATTCTCATCCATAATGTACTCCGGAAGGTCAGGAGCTGCCTCGTCACGCTCCCTGCCTGCAAGGTCGTACATTTCATCGCACTCATCCGCATCAAGGTGAAGTTCGTCGGCGATGATCTTCAGGTACTTCTTGTCCGGGGGGTTACGGCGACCTTTGATTATATCCGAAAGATAGGACACCGACATATTCCCCATTGCCTTTGCAAGATCCCGCAATAGGATATCCGATCCACCTGGGCCGCGGCCCTTGCGCTTTTGGTCGATATATGCGCCAAAATCTCCTCTCATGATATTACCTCCTTGTTTAATACGCCGATACGCTAATCAGCTTAATTACATTATACATCTTCACATCAGCCATGTCAAGTACGCTGAACTGCGGAATTGTAAATTTTTTAAGAGTTCGTATTCTTGCGTTCACATGAAATTTAAATCGAACGCAAGAACTAAACTTGAAATTTTGAGAATAATGTGGTATAATAGTCCTGGTTTTGATTCGCAGTAAAGAGAGCTTTCCTAAAAGGACACTCTCAAATGCCAAAAGTAAGGATACAAGAAGGAGGCAGGCAGATGGCGATTTCATACAAAAGATTATGGAAGCTGTTAATAGATCGGGATTTAAAGAAAAAGGATCTCCAAGCTATGGCGGGAATAAGTGCGGCTTCCATAACAAAGTTAGGAAAGAACGAAAACGTAAATACAGAGATTATAGAAAAAATATGTCATGCGCTTCAATGCGACTTTTCAGACATTATGGAATTAACGAAAGATGAGCATGACCAGGAGGTTGATGTAGTTAAATGAACAGTTATACACCGCACCAGTCAAAGTATTTTGCAGAACAGATTCTTTTGCAAAGACCGCAGTCGTCTATAGACGGCTTGGTGTCTGCGATGTCTGGTGTAAAAGTTGATTTAAATCCGCATCAGGTAGACGCTGCTCTTTTTGCGGTAAAATCTCCCTTGAGTACCGGTGCCCTGCTCGCGGATGAGGTCGGCCTCGGAAAAACAATCGAGGCAGGTCTTGTCCTTGCACAGTGTTGGGCGGAGCGGAAAAGACATATATTGCTAATTGTTCCTGCGGCTCTCAGGATGCAGTGGCGGTCAGAACTTTTTGAGAAGTTTTACATAGATTCCCTTCTTATGGAATCTGCCGTCTACAATAAACTCCGCAAAGAAGGAGTAACAAACCCATTTGATATCAGAGACCAGGTTGTGATTTGCTCATATCAGTTTGCTTCAAAAAAGGCGATTGACCTGCAGCTTGTTCCGTGGGATCTGGTCATCATTGATGAAGCCCATCGTCTGCGGAATGTCTACAAGTCAAATAATGTTATGGGGAAGAAACTGAAAAAGGTATTGAGTGGCAGAAAAAAATTGCTTCTGACAGCCACGCCTTTGCAGAACAACCTCATGGAACTATATGGTCTGGCGAGTATTATTGACGACTGCGTATTCGGTGATGACAAAACTTTTAGGGAGATGTATGTTGCTGTAGCGAACAGCGATATAAGAAACCAGAATTTAAGAAAACGGCTTGCTCCACTCTGTAAACGCACCCTGCGTAAGCAGGTATCTGAATATGTGAGGTACACAGGACGCCATGCAATCCTGAGAGAATATACTCCTACAGCAGACGAAGAAAAGCTGTACAATGAAGTTTCTGAATATTTGCAAACTGACAAGCTTTACGCCTTGCCTGATGGGCAGCGGACGCTTATCACAATGGTGTTGCGGAAATTGCTGGCATCATCTTCGTTTGCCATCGCAGGTACGCTCCAGTCACTCATTGATCGGTTGAATGATTTGCTCGAAGGTGTTGAAGCTGAGCTTTCTTTGGACGATTATGACGGTTTTGATGAACTAATGGATGAAGCGTCCGATGAAGATGATAGTGCCGCTGAGGACATCCTTACCGCTGATCTTAAACGCGATAGAGATGGCATAAAAGCGGAACTGGAAAGATTGATGCAGTTTGCTGAGCTTGCGTCCGGCATAAATACAAACTCAAAGGGTGATGACCTTATTCTGGCTTTAGAACAGGGATTTGCTAAGACTGAAGAACTGGGTGGTCAGAGAAAGGCTGTTATTTTCACAGAGTCCAGGAGAACGCAGACCTACCTGTTTAATTTGCTCTCGAATCACGGATATGAAGGGAAAATCGTATTCCTGAACGGCACGAACAATGATGAGATATCCAAGCGGATTTATGCGGACTGGAAAGAACGCCATAAAAATGACGGTCTTATTTCAGGCTCAAAGCAGGCGGATATGAAAGCTGCTGTTGTGGAGGAGTTTCGGGATCATGCGAGTATCCTCATAGGAACCGAAGCAGCCGCTGAGGGAATCAATCTACAGTTTTGCAGCCTGATCGTTAACTATGACCTTCCTTGGAATCCGCAGCGTATTGAGCAGCGTATTGGACGCTGTCACCGATACGGGCAGAAAAATGATGTCGTAGTTATCAACTTTTTAAATCGTAAAAATGCGGCAGACAGGCGCGTCTATGAATTGCTTGATCAGAAGTTCCGGCTTTTTGATGGCGTGTTCGGCTCGTCAGATGAAATTCTGGGTTCTCTGGAATCCGGTGTGGATTTTGAAAAGCGAATCGCCGAGATCTATCAAAAGTGTAAGACAGCTGATGACATCCAGCATGAGTTTGATGCTTTGCAGGAAGAGCTTTCTGATGAGATTGAAGACAAAATGGCATCTGCAAGGCAGTCTATTCTTGAAAACTTTGATGAGGTGGTAGCTGCGCGGCTTAAAGATTGTCAGGACGATACCGTAGCCAGCCTTGGTAAATTCACACAGTGGATTTACTACTTCTTCCTGGCTCACGGAGCGGAGAGAGTCAAACCGCTTACACAGTGGAGGCTTCAATTTGAGGATGGCGATGTAAAAAGAACATATAACCTTAAATGGAGAGATGCCGAAGAAGAAGGAGATGTTTTCCTCCGTCGCGAAGATCCATTATATGAATCTTGGCTGCAGGAAAGCCTGTCGGCTGATCTTTTGCCTGTTGCCATTCGCTTCCGCCACACGGATTCGGACAGAAAGATTTCCTTCTTCAATACTCATCCGGGAATTAAGGGCGTTCTGTCAATTGATAAGCTGTCCTATGATGGCCTTGGATACGAGGAACATCTCATTTTTACGGTTCTTACGGAAGACGGTACCGTACTGGATGAGGATATCATCAACAGTATGCTTGAACTGCCGGCTGAGATTATTGGCGAATGCCCTGCTGAATCGGTAGAGCTTATTCAACAGCGAAAACATAGGATTGGTGTTCAACGGGAGCAGATTGAAGAGGCGAATAAGCAATTTTATCTGGATGAGTGCGATAAATTGGACGCATACAGTGATGATCTGAAAGAAGGTCTCCAACGCAAACGTAAGGAGCTAAACAAGTTGATCAAGGAAAAAGAAAAGGAATGCAGATCAAGCACAAACCTTCCTCTTGATCAAATCATCGCCATGAAGGACGAGATTAATAAATTAAAGGATAAACGGAAAAAGATGCAGCGTGAGATTTATCAGCAGGAAGATGAGATCGATATGCAAAGGGATAAGCTGCAGGAGGAAATCCGGCAAAAATTGAACGGCACAACAGAGATAAGGCATATTATGACCATCTCGTTTGAGGTCGTGTAAAGGAGAAAGAACTATGCAAAGATTGGAACTTACTTGGATAGGAAAAGGACAGGAGCCTGAGGTCGAACCTCGCATTCTGCTCCACGATCCGTCCAAAGATTATGGCGACCCCAACAGCGAGAATATGCTAATACACGGTGATAACCTTCTGGCACTGAAAGCTTTGGAGCAGCAGTATGCCGGACAGGTGAAGTGTATCTATATCGATCCGCCTTACAACACGGGAGCAGCCTTTGAACACTATGATGATAACCTGGAACATAGTACTTGGTTACGTCTCATGCAGGCAAGATTGCAGATTCTTAGAAAGCTTTTATCGGACGATGGCTTTTTCTGCGTTCAGATAGATGATTCAGAAGGGCATTATTTGAAGGTTATGTTAGATGAAGTTTTTGGAAGGAACAATTATCTAACAACATTTTATATTCAGGTCAGATATCCCAATAAGACTTTGGCAGAAGACAGTGATTATCAGAAAATTATTGAACAATGTCACGTTTACGCCAAACAACGGAATCTGGCTAAGTTGAATCGGCCGCAGGTAGATTATGATATTGGAAAATTTAAGTGGAAAATCATTGAAAAAGAGCCAGGTGAGGTTATTACATTGGGTAATAAGCGTGTTGAAATATTTAAACCAGGTCAATACCTTGTGGAAGAAATAGAACCGTGTTTATCGGGACTAAAAGAAACCTGGGCTACAGGCTCTTTAACAAGAGTTAGAGCCAGTGCAGGAGAATTTTTTGAATTGCATCTTGCCGAGAGAAAAGAGATAGATGGACTTGGGTGTTTATATAAGGTTGAAGGCATTGGCGAAGATGGATTAGGATACAGGTATATTAGTGGTCCCAAAAAAGCAACTGCAAATAAGGGGAAATTTTATTCTGGTATTCCGCTTAAACGCTTAGAAGAATAAAAAACAGGAAAAAGTGAAAAGTATCTTCCAGTTTCAAACTTCTACGATTTTGCAGGGGCTTTCGGAAATTGTCGTCTTGAGGGTGCTGCTGACTTTAAGGGAGGAAAAAAGCCAGAGGTTCTTCTTGAAACAATTCTCACCTATTTTTCCAATCCAGGTGATTTGGTGTTGGATAGCTTTTTGGGTTCCGGGACAACAGCAGCAGTTGCACACAAGATGGGAAGAAAGTATATAGGCATAGAACTTGGTGAGCATTGCTATACATTATGCAAACCAAGACTGGACCGGTTGATAGATGGAAAGGATAAAAATGGAATTACTGCATCAACAAATTGGAAGGGTGGCGGCGGTTACAAATTCTATGAACTTGCTCCTACACTGATTGTTAAGGACAAACATGGTAATGCTGTTTTTTCCGATAAATACAATGCTCAGATGCTTGTGGCGGCAGTTGCAAAAGTAAATGGTTACTTCTATGCGCCAGATCCGGACGTTTTCTGGAAACAGGGATACAGTCAGGACAATAGCTTTATCTACGTCACAACGCAGTATTTGACGGCGAATATGCTGGATAGTCTTGCTAAAGAAGTGGATGCCTTTGAAAGATTGCTGATCTGTGCGCCTGCATTTGATGTTGGACTGAACAAGCGCTATGACAATATCATAGTAAGAAAAATACCACAATCTGTTCTTGATAAGTGCGAGTACGGCGTAGACAACTACAATTTGAACATCGTTGAAGTGCCAGAGTGTGATGAGGAGGAATGGGGAGATGATTAAGGAATCCTATACTGAGAATTTCTACTCATACAACTCTAAATACATAAACAATGTCCTTGCTCTTCGGCCTCCGCAGCACGAAAGTTTAGAGATTTTTGCTCGACTCTGCGACACAATCAGTCTTGCTAAAAATCCGACCACAATTGAGCAGATTAAAGAAAGCCACCAGGCTGAGCTGGCTGTTCTTGATACGGAGGCTAAGAGAATAAAGAAAATCACACAATGGGCATCGGAAGCGGCGGAAGAATTTTATGCAGAAGATTTTGCGGCAGCTCGTGCATTGTGTCCGACCCTGACATCCTTTGAGCGAGATTTTCCTTCCTTTTGTTTTGCGCTTGCTACAGGTATAGGCAAAACGCGGCTGATGGGAGCCTGTATTGCGTACCTTTACTATGAGAAGGGCATCAAAAACTTTTTTGTAATGGCGCCTAATCTTACGATTTACAGAAAGTTGAAAGACGATCTCGGAAATCCATCGAATCCGAAGTATGTTTTTCGTGGCCTGGACAAATTCGTAAATCCGCCACGAATCATTGACGGTGATAACTATACTGATTTCCGTCAGGGCTCTTTTTTAGTGAATGATATTATTATCAACATTTTTAATATCGCAAAGCTGAATTCTGACAGTAAGACTTCGTCTGGCAGCCCAGCTCGTATTAAGCGTTTGAATGAGGTGCTTGGGGAGTCCTATTTTGCGTACTTGCAATCTCTGGATGACCTGTGCATCTTCATGGATGAAAGCCATCACTACCACGCGGATAAGAGCTTTGATGTCATTAATGAGCTGCGCCCGATTTTAGGTGTAGAGCTGACGGCTACTCCGCAGATTCAGAAAGGTGCGCGAAAAGTAGACTTCAAGAATGTTGTCTATGAATACTCGCTGGCCCATGCGCTGAACGATGGGAAGTATGTCAAAGTTCCTGTGGTCTTTACTCGTAAGGATTTCAGACCAGAGGAATACACGACGGAACAGCTTGATCATGAAAAACTAAATGACGGTGTCCGCCTGCATGAAGAGACAAAAAGCCACCTTGAGATTTATGCTCGGACTTACGGCAAGCCGGTCGTGAAGCCTTTTATTCTCGTTGTGGCAAAGGACACTGACCACTCGAAGAAAATCAGGGAATATATCACCTCGGATGACTTCTTCCGTGGCTACTATAAAGACAAGGTTATAGAAATCAACTCTTCGCAGCGCGGAGCTGAAAAGGACGAGAACATTGAGCAGTTGCTTTCACTCGAAAAGCCGGACAATAAAATTGAGATTGTCATCCATGTAAATATGCTGAAGGAAGGTTGGGATGTAACTAATCTCTATACGATAGTGCCTTTACGGGCATCAGCCTCGGAAACATTGACGGAGCAGACTATAGGAAGAGGTCTGCGGCTCCCGTATGGCGAAAGAACTCGTGTTGATGAGGTGGATCGTCTGTCCATCGTCAGCCATGACAAGTATGAGGCGATTGTTAATCTGGCAAACGATCCGAACTCTCTTGTAAGACGTGTTTATTATATCGATCCCGCTGAAACGACCTCATCCGACGAGCAGCGGGTTACGGTAGAAATGCCGACGACCTATGATGAACTTACATCGGATACGAGTTACATGGAGCAGCTGGCGCTGACGTTCGTGCGGGAGTCAACTGCTCATTACGGAACGGAACAGCCTCGGACTCAGGAGCAGGCAGCTCAGGTCGCAAGTTTTGTGGCGAACTTTGCTTCTCGTTCGGTCGTGGAGCTTAATCGCCAGGTGCGAACCTTTGACGCGGCAAAAGATCCGGAAACTCGCAAATTCGTACAGAACAGCGTTATTGCAGAAACAATTCGGCAGTTCCCGGAGATGAACCTCAGCCGTGAAGACCTTGAAGTCGTTGTACAGAAAGCGATCGACACCTGTGTGCAGGCATTGACGGACAATGTTATACCTATTCCGCAGGCGGTTGTTCAGCCGTTTACAGAGGTCAAGCAGGGATTCTATCCGTTCAAGCTCGTTACTTCAAGCATGAATTGGCATCCGTCCGATGATACGATGATTGGAACAGAACTCCAGGAGGGCGGTCGTACCTTCGAGTATGAGAGCGACTTCCATGCAAGAGATGTTGTGGATACGCCGGAGAATGAAATCGTCCGTCACATTATCGTCAAGGATGATGTGGATTACCATGCTACATCGGAGTTGCTGTATTCCCTGGTCGAAGATGCAAAACAGCACTTTTTGTCGTACCTTACGGAGGATGAAGCCGTTAAGGTTATGCGTGACAGGCAGAAAACTATTGCTGAAATTATCTATGCGCAGATGAAGCAGCATTTTTTCCGTGACGAAACACATTTCAGAGCATCGGAAATGCGACCGTTCTCACGGATAGAGACAAGTTTCGGTGGCAAGTTCCGATCGGATGAAATTTACGATTTACGCGCCAACATCCCGGCGGGCGAAGTAAGGCAGAAGATTTTTAATGGCTTCACAAAGGCGTGTCACACACTCTATAAGTTCGACAGTAACACAGAGCGTATTTTTGCAATCGTGCTGGAGAACGATAAGGATGTCCATAAGTGGATGCGCCCGTCTCCGAAGCAATTTAACATCTACTACGGTCCAGGCGGTATGAGTAAGTATGAGCCCGATTTTATCGTAGAGACCGAAGATAAAATCTACATGGTCGAAACCAAGGCAAGCAACGAGATGAACAGCTCATCCGTAAAAGAAAAAGCGGCTGCCGCTGTTGTATATTGCAGAGCGGTGTCTGAATGGAATGCCGATAACGGTGGAAAACCGTGGGAGTATGCGCTTATCTCACATGATGAAGTCAGACTGAATTCCAGCTTCAAGTACCTTGTGAGCAATCGTGCAAGCTATAAACAGATGGGCATAGAGGACTTAGTGGAATGATAGGCTGAACTTTTCATGATTCCCGTGGATTAAGGAGGAAATGCCATGCCAAGGAGTAAAACTTTAAAACTATTTTTGATGGATGGAGAGCCGAGCGGAAGGATTAAATGCTCCTTGGCCAACTGGACCGGGATTGCATATAAGATCCCTCGCACCGCTTTGGACAAGTGCAAGGATTTGGATATTCTCAAACAGAGCGGCGTGTATTTCCTGTTCGGTACTGATAAGTCGGATAATGCGGTGGTGTACATAGGCCAGGCCGGGGTTCGTAAAAATGGCAAGGGGCTTCTTCTGCGAGTGCAGGAGATCCATAACTCCATTGATTACTGGACCGAGGCGGTCATGTTCACTACGACGAACAACTCCTTCGGTCCGACAGAGATAAGCTATCTTGAAAATCGCTTCTGCAATATGGCGATTGAAGCTGGACGCTATGTTGTTAAAAACGGCAACGATCCTAATCCCGGGAATATAACCGAGGAGACAGAGAGCGAACTTGAAGAGTTTATCGACTATGCGAAAATTGTGATGGGCACTCTTGGGCATAAGGTGTTTGAGCCGTTTGCGCCTTCTGCAGAATCCGCTGACACAGAACCAGTCCTATACATGGAATATGGAAAAGCCAAGGCATCCGGCAAAAGAACAAGCGATGGATTTGTTGTGCTGAAAGGCAGCATAATCAATCCTACCATGACGAAGAGCTGCCCTGAAAGAGCCATAAAGGACCGTAAGAAGTATGAGGACAAGATTGACAGCGAGGGGATCTTAACAGCTGATGTACTGTTTTCCAGTCCCTCATCAGCAGCTGGATTTGTTGGCGGTGCGTCTTTGAGCGGAAATGCACTCTGGAAAGATGCTGAAGGGAAAACGCTGAAAGAGCTTCTTGAAGCGGATTGAACTTTTTAATTTTTCCCCACCTTTTAATTATTCCAAAATCACTACACCGCAAGGCTGACACCCCACCATATTGCCGGGCGGCAGCAGGACAACTAAGCACATAAAACAAGGGCTTCCAAAGTCAGAGCATGACCTCGGAAGCCCTTATTTCAAGCCTTTTTCGGCGGCTTTTGCCCCGGAGAGGGCTTTTTCTTTTGTATCAAAATCAGTAGGAACATAGATCCGCCTTACAACACTGGCAACGAAGGCTGGGTGTACAACGATAACGTCAATGACCCCAAGATAAAAAAGTGGTTGGGTGAAGTGGTTGGCAAAGAGGGCGAGGACCTTTCCCGGCACGATAAGTGGCTGTGCATGATGTACCCCCGCTTGAAGCTGTTGCAGCGACTGTTAGCGGATGATGGAGTTATTTTTATCAGTATTGATGATACCGAGTATGCCAATCTGAAACAGATTTGCGACGAGATTTTTGGAAGCAGCTGCTTTGTGTCAAATATTTCATGGCAGCGGACATATTCTACCCGAAACGACTCCAAAGGGATTGTGAACGAAGTGGAGCACCTGATTGTTTACAGTAAACAGCCAGGCTGGAATCCAAACAAATTACCTCGTACAGAAGAAATGAACTCCAAATACAAAAACCCCGATAATGATAGAACGCTTTGGCGAACTGATAATGCTTTTGCACCAGGGGCTGCAACACATCAAGGCATGGTTTATGCTATACAGCATCCGTTTACAGGTGCAATGCTATATCCAAGTAATGGCGCTTGTTGGCGTTATCAGCAAGATCAGATGTTGGAAATCATGCGCGGCTGGTGCGATTATGAGCTACGGGACCTGAATGACGCAAAGGAACGCGCTGCTGTATGCGGTGTTCCAGAATCTGAAGTGCGCAAAGGGGTTCAGGCTATCGTTTTGTCAAAATCTTTGGAAGAATCTGCTTCACGAGCAAAAGATGTATACAAGCGCGGTCAGTGGCCTCGTTTCTTTTTTACTAAAGGTGGAAAAGGCGGTATTGCCCGAAAAACATACCTTGAAAATGTAGGTGGAAAACTTCCTACTAATTTCTGGCCGTTTTCTGAGACAGGACATACGGACGAAGCCAAAAAAGAGATGCTGGCAATTTTCAATGGGAAAGCCACTTTTGACACACCTAAGCCCCGCCGATTGTTGGAATATGTACTCACGATTGCAGGTAATCAAGATACTCTGATTCTCGACTCCTTTGCAGGTTCAGGCACTACTGCCCATGCTGTGCTGAATATGAACAAGGCCGACGGCGGCAACCGCAAATTCATCCTTGTGGAGATGATGGACTACGCCGACAGCATCACCGCCGAGCGTGTTAAACGGGTGATTGACGGCTACGGCGAGGACAAAAAAGCCGTGGAAGGCACCGGCGGCAATTTCAGCTACTATGAGCTGGGGCCTGTGCTTCTGCTGCCGGACGGCAACCTCAACGAAGAAGTAGGCCCGCAAAAAATCCGGGAATACGTCTACTACATGGAGACCAAAGAGCCCCTGCCCGCCGAACAGCCCACGGACGAGCCCTACTTCATGGGCCTGTGCCGCAACACCGCCTATTACTTCTACTATGAGCGGGAAAGTGTCACTACGCTGGATCATGCCTTTTTAGCTACTATCCAGACCAAGGCCGAGGGCTACACCATCTATGCCGACCTGTGCGCTATCCCGCAGGAGACCCTGCGCAAGCATAAC
>ERZ779896.1776-NODE-1776-length-16780-cov-2.539133_pt1 | contig 16780 bp, 18 predicted proteins | sample MGYA00511067_ERZ779896 | MGnify/ENA primary metagenome ERZ779896 (study PRJEB29588, sample SAMEA2161597) | human gut metagenome | biome: human gut; feature: human-associated habitat; material: faeces | place: Denmark | collected 2008/2010 ... | reverse complement strand
CCCCCTGCCGATCTCTGCAAGCTTCTGATTGCTCAGCGGAGGTTTCCGGCTGACAAGATATGCCAGCTTGATCATCTGCATTTCAAGGGGTTCTTTTCTGAAATCCGCCAGCGGATCATCGGCTGTCGGGCGCGGCGCCGCGGCATACAGAAAAAGCGGATGCGCGTCATGGCGGTACAGAGTCGGGATCAGGGGCGGCGGAAGACGGAACATCTGCCGGAGCTGAAAACCGGAATCTTCCAGTTTTTTACCGGGAGATTCGGAAACGAGCAATGCGGGGGCGACCATGAAAATGGAAATGTCGTCGGGCATGATGTCATAAATTCCGAAACGGTTGAGCCCCAGTTGCGCGCCCCATGGCTGAATTTTTTTCTTCGGGTGCATCGACCCGTCCTTGTGCAGAATATAACGTGCGCCGACTGCGGCGGAAACCGTATTCATCCGGATTTGCGATAAGGAATCCCTGTCGTTCTCAATGAGACGGACCAGTTGTGTCCGCGGCGTATGATTCAGCCCGTAGAGAAATTGAACTGCAATGGCGCATTGAACGAGAAGAAGCGCGGGGAATGTATATCGCACTGCCTTCCGGGAAAAGCCCTGATGCCAGAGCAATGCCGCGAGCAGGCAGAAAAACGGCAGGACGGGGACGAGGTAGCGGGGATAGGTGTAACGGACCACCTGACAGAAAAAGAGATGAATGGAAAACACCGTCAGCAAAGTGAAGACCGATAGCGGCAGTATCGTTTTATTCTCTTTGAGAGCAGACGGTTTTCTGATGAGCAGCAGAATCGAGAGGAGAAAAAACAGCAGGAGCGGCCAGTCGAGAGCTGTCCCGATATCCTGGAACTGGAGCAGAAAGAGCCGGCAATGCCCGGAAACGGTGTCGGAGACCATGGCATACGAGGCGTCGGAACCGCTTCCGGTGATCCATTTGAAATGCGGCAGAAAGGTCTCTTTCCCGATCAGCAGGTAGATGGATGCTGTCGAGATCAGGAATCCGGCGAGCCACGGAAAAAACGGCATGAGTGCCGGCACAACTTGTTTATGACGCCGGAGTTTCCAGACTGCAAATGCCGCGGCGGGAAGCAGATATGCCGCATAGAGCTGATCCTTGGTGCAGAACGCACAGCCGATCAGAATGCCTGTCATCAGAGAAAGCGGGAGATAGATTTTTTTCCGTTCTGCAAAATATTCCGCGTAAACCGCACAGGTGATGGAGGCAAAGAACCAGAACGCGCACGGCATATCCATATTGGTTGTCTGAGAGTAGAAAAGGGAGAGAGGCAGCAGAAGAAAGGAGAGCGCCGCGCAGAGGGAAGGTAGCAGAGGGAGCAGAAGAATTCTGAGTGCGAAAAAGAGAACCAGGAACGCGGTCAGGAGTTCCTGCGACGCCGTGATCCAGCGCATTGTCTCAAGACGTGCGGAACGGTGTTCCAGGATTTGCGCGGACGTCATTCCTTTTTCCGCGATGCGCGGCGTCAGCCAGTCGACGGTGAGATATTGCAGCGGCGGATACTTGAACGTTTCCTTTGCCATCATGGCGCGCGCATTGAGAGACGTATCCGGGGAGATTCCGTCTGTTTCCGGCGGCATGGTGTGCGGCAGTTCCCACGAGATCGTGAAGACGTGCAGCAGGAGCCAGACAAGGAAAATAATGACGCCTCCATAAAGATACGGATGTTTTTCCGGTTTTGCCGAAATGGGTTGTTTCCGCATGATCAAGCTTACTCCTGTTTTCCTGATAGATTACAACGGGTTGCCGGAAAAATCAAGTTTCAGATGGATTTCTCCGTATGTTTTCCGGGAAGTTCCTATTTTGATGAAACTGGCGGGAGGACGGGAAAGGAGTGGCAGGAACTGTGGAACCGTTCAAAAAAACGGATGTCAGAATGCGTTATATCTTATGCGCCGCAATTCTGGCTCTCTCGCTGCTGCTTCTCGGCGCCGGAAGATTCAGAGAAGACTTGACCAACCGCCGTGCACGGACGTTGAAAACGAAAGAGGCATGTCGGGAAGCTGTTATGGGATTGAAGAACGGAGTCGCGGACAAGGACCGGAAAGCATGGTCGAAACTTGTCAGGGCGAATCCGGAACTTTTCGTCAGGGTGTGCTCTATGGGCATGAAGGTACAATGAGGTGAAACCAGACGGGACGGGCAGGAACTATGGCTGCCGGCAGCTTCAAATTCAAAACATTGATGATCCTTTCTTTCCTACTGATATGGGCGGTCGTAGCGGCCGCCCATGTCTTTTATTACGCAGTCGTAAAACGGGAGGAATCATTGAAAGAGACCCGCAGGATCGCATGGCGCGAAGCGGAAATTCCATCTCTGCGGGGACGCATTCTCGATAAAAACGGCGTTCCGGCGGCATGGAGCGAACTGCGGCACAATCTGGTGCTGGAAAAGATTCCGGAATCGCGGCGGCGACGGGACAATCTGTTCCGCGGCATCCGCCGTTTTTTCCCGGAACATGAACTGCCGCATCCGATGAAACTGCCGCTTCTGCTCAAAAACGATCTTTCGCCGGAGGAAATCGTCTTTTACTCGCGCAGGCTCAGGAACTATCCGGAACTCAGAATCGTTCCAGTCATCCGCCGCGTGGTCGTCGGCACGCCGGAAATACAGTCTCAGATCGGCAAGACGGCGTTGAACGACGCAGGGGAAGCCGTGGGCGTCTCCGGGCTGGAGCGGGAATATGATCTGGAACTTTCCGGCACATCCGGCAGAATGACGGTCATGCTGGACCGGAACGGCAACTGGTGCTACGACACGCTGCGCATTACGCGGCAGGCGAAAAACGGCGAGGATATCAGGGCGGATTTTGAACTGCCGCCGGAAACAGATGCGTCAAAGGAGCTGCCGGAAGATGAAAAAGATTGATATGCTGATCCATCTCAGCGGCACCTCGCGGAGACTGCTGCCGTTTGCCTCGCTTCTGATTCTGATCATTGCGGGGCTTCTCGGCTGTCTCTCGATTTACAGTGCGCGGGCATTTTCCGAAGCGCCGCTCTACTTTGCGCTGAAACAGATGGTCTGGCTGGGCGCCGGGCTGATCGTGTTCACCGGTGTCAGCCTCGTTCCGTTCTCCTTTTACAAAAAGGCGGCGCCGTGGCTCTACGCACTCTTTCTGCTCTCGCTGGTTCTGGTTTTATTTTTCGGAGTCGAGATCAACAACATGCGCGGCTGGTTCAGGCTGTGGGGATCACTCAGCATTCAGCCGTCGGAATTCGCCAAAGTAATCTTTCTGCTTTATCTGAGCGTTTTTGCGGCGGAAGGCAGGGAACTCAAAACCGGCAGAATCCTGTTCATGTTCGGAGTCACCTTCCTTTCCATGCTCCTTCTGATGCTGGAGCCGGATTTCGGCGGAGCTCTGATCTTTTTCGTGGCATTCGTCACTGTGCTGACGGTCTGCGGAGCACGCACATCCTGTCTGCTGGCGGCATTCCTGTTTCTGCTGACATGCGCCGTGATCTTCGTTTCCGTCAACGACTACGCAATGCTCCGCATTCTCGGCTACCTTGCGCCGGACGGCGGTTACGGAGTCAATGCCTGGCACATCAAACAGTTTCAATATACGATGGCGCACGGAGGCTGGACCGGTTCCGCGTGGGGCAATGCACTCTGGTCAAGCGCATTTCTCCCCCTGCCCCATACGGATTCCCTGTTCGCCTCAATCGTGGAATCCGCAGGCTTCATCGGCGGAGTGATCGTAATCGGCGGGTTTTTCGCAATGGGAGCCGGTTTCACGGCAATGTCCTGGAAAGTCAAAGACAATGCCGGACAAATCTTCGTTTTCGCCGCCGGAGTGATGTACCTGGCGCAGGCGCTGATCCATATCAGCGTCAACAGCGTGCTCCTCCCCCCGACCGGTGTCACATTACCGGTTCTGAGTTACGGCGGCAGTTCCCTGCTGTCGATCATGTTCGCTTTCGGCATCGCCTTCAGCGCCGCCCGGGAGGAGTAAACTTACTTCATCAGGTAGAAGTAAGCAATCACGACCATGCCGAGGATGATGCGGTACCAGCCGAATCCCCGGAAATCGCGGGTGCGAATGTAATTCATCAGCCACGCAATAACAGCCCATGCGACGAAAAACGATACCAGAAAACCGATTGCCAGAGCACCCCATTGCGCAGTGGTCATGCTCCCCCCGTGTTTCAGGAGACTGTATCCCGATGCGGCGGTCATGGTCGGGATCGCCAGGAAAAAGGAGTATTCCGCCGCCAGTGTGCGCGAAGCTCCGAGAGCCAGCCCCCCGATGATCGTCGAAGCGGAACGCGAAGTTCCGGGAATCATCGCGAGACACTGAATCAGCCCGATCAGGACGGCACGCGTATAAGAAAGTTCATGGAACGTCTCAATCGGGCGCTCCTTTCTGCACCATGCCTCCACTTTGATCAGAACCACGCCGCCGATCAGGAGAGCGGCGGCAACGACAAGGGGACTGTCCTGAAGCATTTCAATCTTCGACGCCAGCAGGAAACCGATCAGCAGAATCGGAAAAACTCCGGCAAGGGTTTTGAACCAGATTTCCAGTGTGTCGCGGCAGACTTTCTTATCCGAGAACATCGCCACCGGAATCAGTTTTTTATGGAAGTAAATTACAACCGCGAGGATGGAACCGAACTGAATCACGACATTGAACATCTTCGAGAACGGTCCCTCCGCCATGTGCAGGAACTGGTCGACCAGAATCAGGTGCCCGGTGCTGCTGATCGGCAGGAACTCGGTAATCCCCTGCACAATGCCGAGGACAGCGGCTTTCCAGAACATATCAATCATTGCGCTGCCGCATCTTTCTTCCGGTTTTTCGCCATGGTTTCAATATCGGCAAGGATCAGTCTTGAGGCTTTGGCGACGGCGCGGCTCATCGCGTCCGCAAACTCGCCGGGGGTGTCATCCGCCATTTTATCCGTCACGAGAATCGTACGGATTACCGTATTCTTCTCTCCGGACTTGCCCCGCGAAATCACATAACGGAGCCCGAGCTTCGCCATTCCCTTGTCCGCCTCGAATACAAGAACCGTTCCGGTGAGATGGTAGATATTCTCCGGCTTGGCGGCAGCCTGTTCATCGGGAATCGTTCCGGAAGCGTTGTCGCGGTAAGCCAGACGCAGATATTTCGTCACCAGCGGTCCGGGCGTCTGCACCCACTTGTGGAATTCGCGCCCGTGAATCACATTGTCCTCGCCGCGCGTCGCCATGCGGTAACGTTCGCTCGTCATCGTGGTGAACGGCGAAACCTCAATCTGAAGATCCGTATTGCAGCGTTCGGGAATATCCAGATCATAATACAGCGTCTCGGTATTGTCTGGAGTCGGAAAAATGCTGCACCCGCCGGCAACGATCAGCAGAACCGGAAAAACGGCACGGAACAGAGGAACGGCTGAAAATTTCATTGGAGCACCAGACAGTTATCTTGATCTCGAAGGAAGCTGCGGAATCTTGATCACCTGCCCGACGCGCACCTGCATACTGGCGGGAATCACACCCTTGTTCGCATCGGCAATCAGCTTGTAATACTTGGGCGAACCGTAAATCTTCCGGGAAATCCCGATGAGAGTATCGCCAGCCTTGACCGTATAAGACCCGAGTTTTGCACCGGCGGCAGTTCCGGCGGAAGCGGCGGCAGTCGTGCCGGTTCCCTGAGAAGTGGCGGTTGCCGTGGGAGTTACACCGTTGGCGGAAGCAATCTGCGAAACGGACGAAGTCGTACCGGCAGCACCGGCTGCAACCGCCGGAGCTGTTGGAGTCTCCGTCGCCGCCTGGGGTTTGCGGGCAGGCGCACTGCGCTGGGCGGCAATCTCCCTGAGACGCTGTTTCATCTGCTGGTTCTGTGTTTCCAGAGCCTTGGAATATTCCACGTATTTATTCAGCCGCTCTTTGGTCTTCTCCAAATCCTCGTTCAAAGCAATATTCGCGGAATTGTCCTTGTATTCTTCTTTGAGCTTTTCGTAAAGACGTTTCTTGGCAAGTTCCGTGAAACCGTTGATGTCATCCGCATTCGTGGTGTCATTCGGAGCCAGTTCCAGGTACTTGCGGTAATGATAGACCGCTTTCAGAGGTTCATCAAGGTTATCGCCGTAAAGCGAAGCCAGACGGAAATGCGTTTCCGCGGATTTCGGGCAAATGGTCAGGAACTCCTCCAGATATTTTGCGGCTTCCTGATAATTTCCGGCGTTCTTGGCGGTTCCGGCTTTAATGAACAGAGGATGTGTTTTCTCTTTTCCGACATAATCTCCGCAGGATGTCAGCATTACCGCAGAAGACGCCGCAATCGCGACCGACAGCAAAATTCCAAGCTTTTTCATCTTTGACCAGCCCCTCATAGTTTGAATTCATAGGAATGACGGTAATATAACCGGAAAAATGCCGGAAACAAACCCGAAAGTTGCTCTTCTGCAAGTTTTTCCGTTTTTATGAGGCAAATATCCGCCGTTTTATCCCTGCCGTACGGAAATACGGAATTCAGAGAGCAATCTCAAAGCGGTTCAATCCGTTCCGGGAAAGATTGATCTCACCGGACATTTCAAAAGAGTCTGTCCTGATCTCCAGCTTATACCTGCCGTAGAAGCCCCGGAACCGGTTGGCTTTCCGGCTGTCATAACGGAGAATGCCCTCCGTATGCCACTCTTTCCTGATAAGCGATTCCAGTACTCCGTAAGCCTTTTTCGGAGTCATATCGAAATGAACAAGCCCCCCTTTGAAATAGTTCTCATCCCAGCCTTTGCGCAACAACGCGCAGTCATCAATCAGATTCCAGTAGATGATCGCCTCCGTGGCGGGATGGCTGAACCAGAGCCGGTACATCCTGTCAAGAATCCTGCTCTGCACCTCCTCGCCGTCCCCGAGTTCATCACTGCCGAGAATCGTCACCTCCGATATCTGAAGCGGAACCCCGACGGACGCATCGAGGTCAAGCACCTTGAACATATATTCCGGGTTCAGCATATCATCCGCCCAGCTCTCCGCCGTCCGCCCGCTGCCGAACATATGATATTGCAGCCCCAGACGATCCAGACGGCACCCCTGCGCCTGCAGATGCCGGAGCAGGAGATAAAGCGGGGTATAATCGGAAAACCAGCTCCAGTTGTTGTCATTGTAAATCAGTTTTGCCGTTTTCGGGAAGTAACGGTCCGCAAGTTCGAATGCGAAGCGGACATAGTCTTTCGGCATTGCGGGGACACCGCGGTAGCCGACCGCCTCGTTTGCCACGTCCCAGAAGGGAATGCGGCTGCCGAAACGCTCCGCGATCTCCCGGAAACGGCGCTCCATTTCCCGTGCAATCCGATCAGGTTCTTTCGGAAGCCACGCAGGCAGACTTCCCGGATGATGCCAGCTCAGGACATGACCTTTCGGAACAATTCCATATCTCCCGCAGAAATCGAGAACGGCTTCGGGAGGCGGACGGCGGTAAATCTCCGGACTGTTCCTGTCAAAGCGGAGCCGTCCCTTTTCCGGTTCAAGGTCCTTCCAGTAGAATGGGACAACGGCAAGATTGAAAAGATTCGCAAACAGTTCGTTGTGACGTTCATTCCTCTCATCTTCGGGAAACTGTTCCAGCAGAAAAGCGTTACAGCCGAAGAAATATTCATGGGACAACTGCGTATAGCGAATCTCTGCATTCTCAAGCACTCCGCCGTCTTTCCGCAAGAGAACGATCTCCGCACCGCCCTTGCGATTGGACTCAATTCCGTTTCTGATCCGTTCCTCAATCACCGGGTCTTCCCGGAACAGATGACATGTCATCTTCTTCACATCAATTTCAGCCATAACCCCACCTTTTCATATTTGAACAAACAATCTTAAGATATGAATATATAAATAATAACCTCCTCTTTCCGGAAAAGCAAGCAGACAAAAAAGGAAACCTCTAAACTTTTTCAGTCCGGCAAAAAGACGATGCAACATCTTTGGCTCCGGCGCCCCCGGCAAACAGGTTTGCCGTCTTTGGAAATTCCTCAACCGGAAAGCAGTTTGCGTTTCCTGCAATAATCCATGCAGAGAGCCGTATATTCAAAGGAAACGGACGGATAGGTGCACTCAATGCCATCCGGCGGCAGCAGTTCCAGAATTTCATCCATCCGTTTTTCATTCATTCCATTGAAATATCCGGCGGGACTTTTCACCGTTATTTCCGTAGCATCATAATTGTTGTGATCCGTGACGGCAAATCTTCGAGCGGAATAATTCTCAGCGTCGCGTCCAGGTCCCGCAGAACCACTCCAGATAATTTTTCAGCCATTGGACTTGTTCTCTGTGATTTTCCCGGCAGAACCAGCCGTTCTGCAAAATGATCCAGTCGTCCACCATGCCGGTGCGAATCTCGTCGGCAATCTTCGGACACTGGAGGCGGAGCATATCCATCGGGATCGGCTGATCCCAGTCCTCTCCGTAATTGTGCATGAAAGTTCCCTGCATGACGGGTTTACCCAATTTATGAATCTCCTCTATGTCATAATGATACAGACTGCGCCAATAGTGATCGGTGGAAACCCAGACCCAGAAGTTGATGACGTCGAAATAATCCAGATAAGGAATCAGTTCTTTCTGATCCTGTCTTGAATAACGGACCAGATAGAGCTTCAGTGCAGGATTTTTGCTTTTCAGCGCTTCATAAACCTTTTTCAGTTCGGCAACCGACATATTTGCGCTTGGACCGACGGAATCGCGGAAATCGTCAATGATTGCTCCCGTCACATTCGTCAGACATTTCAGGAACTTTATCATCAATTGCGCGGTCGTGTTTTCCTTATTAGAACATGAAACGCATTTGCCTGCGGTTGGTTATCATACTGACCGTGTTCAATTTTTCCGGAGTCCCTTTCACCTTTTGCCTGGGGGATACCTTTACCATTCACGATTGAAAAAGTCAAAAGCTCAGGTCTATATGAACATGAAAGAATATGCACTGGCGCGCTATGAGCTTACGGATATTGCATTATTTGCCGCCAGGGGTAATCCGACAGGAATATTCCTGAAAACCAAACAGGAGATTGCCAAAACCTATGAATTTGAAAAAACATGAAACAGGCGCTCACCGTATTGGACGGGCTCCTGATTCCCTTGAAACGCGATTTGGAGAATCAGCCTGTGAAACTGCCGGGAATTTATGCGGCAATCTTGAATCAGGCAAAGGGATATGCCGAACAGATGAAAGATGATGCGTTGCTGGCGGATTATAACAGGATTGCACGATATATTCAAAATAAGAATTAAAGAAAGGGTATTTCATGAAAAAGCTCATTACTCCAATCCTGCAGTCCGCAGTAATGGTGTGTTTTGCCGCGGACGGCGCGGAACGGAAAATCTCCGGTTCATTTTTTCAGGTGGTCATAGACAGCGGTTTTCTCGGCATTCTGATCATAGAAGATACTCGGCTGAACTTTTCTCCTGCCCGTCGCGGGAAATCTGCGGCACAGAGTTCCGCGATCAGCGATTTTGCATTTCTGGAGATTAATGAGAACACGGAAACGTATCTTTTCAACGGTCAGGCGATTTCCCGAGAACAGTTGCCGACATACCTCAACCATATCGGTAAGAATAACAAAGAAACCCAACTGATTATTTTCTGTGCAGATAATGTGAAACATGCCGATCTGGTGAAAGCGCTGGATTTGTGCAGATTATCCTCCCTCTCAAATATCAGCATCATGGCAAAATAACTGCAAATGTCCCTTATCATGGAAAATCATTGCTCAGCCTATCACTTGAACAGTAAGTCAAAAGTTTTCCCCTGACCTGAATATTGCAGTAACTTACACAACAATATAACGTTGAGGTCTGCCTATGACAAAATATATTTCTCCGCGTTGCTTCTCTCAAGGTCCGAAAAGCAGAAAAATTGAATTCACTTCCGGCGGTGGTGATATCAGCAGCGATGGCAGTCTGGTCTTCATCAGAGAATTCAACCGCAAACCCGGGTTGCCCCGACATGCCGGAGAGATACTTTCTCCAACAGTATTGTACAGGGGCACTTTCGAGCAAGGGACACGTCTTGTGCCGGGAGACCGTTCCCTCTGCTTCATTTCAGGAACGGCAAGCATCGACAGCAAGGGACAGGTGGTGCATCCTTTTGACGTCACGAAACAGACGGAGCGGCTTGTGGCCTAGCCTTACGGCTCCTGTTTCAATAAACGGAAGCAGGATTGCAGAATTCGCCCTATTACCTGTTTTCCCCGGTCATTGTTATGAATCGTGTCACGGTTGAACCAGCCGAGCGGTTTTCCGGATGATGCCAGATAATCGGCGCAGAGCGGAGTCAGGTTCCAGAACGGGACACCCGTTTTACGGGCGACATCCAGATAGGGCTCCTGCTGGAGCAACTGTTTCCCGTGACAGTCTTTCGTGTTTTCACTCCAGGTAATATTGTCTGCGGGCAGTGCCGGATTTCGCGGAGATGCGGGGCGCCAGTCAAGGGAGAGCGGCGGGCTCAGAAGGAGTACCTCGCATCCGATCCTGCGTGCCTGTTCGATTACTTTTATGATTGCACCGGTCCAGTCGCCTTCTTTCGGATTGCTGATGCCGCCGATGATAAGAAGATCCGGTTTGAGATCCGCCACATAAGCCTTGAAATTCTCCGGTTTCTGATAAAACCAGCATCCGGTCGAACCTCGGACGGAAATTACGAAATCACAATTTGAGTTCGGAAAATCGCGCTTCACAAGAGATTGGAATACAGAGTTGAAACTGTCGTTCATAATGCTGTCGCCAAGCATTACGATCCTCCACGGTGTGCCGTCTCTGAGTGCCGCCGCAGTCCGGGGCAGGAATGCCGGGGCCTGTTCTGTGAATTTGAGTTTCGGCATATCCCTGTAAAGAGCATCGCACCATTCCGCCGCCTCCTTTGCGGAAACTTTTTTCACGACAATGTCCTGAACTGAAACACCTTCTTTGGAAATGAACGCAAGCTGCATGGCATCCGCCTTGCCCTGCACGTAAATCATCTCTTTATAAGCCACTTCATCATCTGTGGGGTATACGGCGCTGTTGATGTCCGGGAGAGGCTTTCCCTGAGCATCGAAAAGATCAACCCACCAGTAACAGTGATCCTTTGCTTTTGCCTTGAACTCCACGGAATAATAAGCGGGTTCACCGGCTTTCTTATTTAATTTGACAATCGGGGATTGAACACGTCCGCCCTTGCTTTCATAGTATCCTTCAAACGGCACATAGACCATTTCCCCTGCCTTTGACTCCAGAAATTTCCAGCCATGCCTGTTTAACGGTCCGTCATAACGCATGATTTCCATATGATTCAAATTCTTCCTGTTAATTGCCGATGGTGCAGAGTCTGCATTTTTTCCCGTTTCCTGCGACGAATTGCCGCCACAGCCGGTAAATATCATAAGTCCTGCAAACAGTATGATGCGGCATCCGTTTCTTTTCAAGACTTTCAAGTTCATTTCAAGATTTTTCCTCCCATAGCTTCGTATAGCTGTAAAATATTCTGATTATCCCGCAGCAAATGATGCGGCTCATTGCAAAAAAAACGGGAAAGAGTGTTACAGGCCTTTTCCCGGTTTCGTATTTTCCGGAGAACTTCAATCTTTTTTTGTGAGTTCCCTGAATTTTGCATAAGCGGCATCGTAGGGTGTGCGGTCCACAGGACGCGGAGAATAGATCTTCGGCGTAAAGGAGGACTTCACAATCTCACGCGCACTCACCAGATCTTTGACGGAACCTGCCGCCATCGCCTGTGAAAGAATATTGCCCGTCGCCGTGGCTTCCACCGGGCCGGCAATCACTTTCACATTGCAGATATCCGTTGCAATCCGCATCAGGACATCCGCATTCGAACCGCCGCCGACAATATTCAGGCAGTCATAAACGGAGCCGGAAAGTTCGGACAACTGTTCCAATTTTGCGCGGAAGCAGAGACCGAGAGAATCATAAACGCAACGGATCGTTTCGGCATCGTTCGGAGTCCCCTGCCCGGTGCGTTCGCAGAAACGGCGGATTTTCCCCGCCATGTCGCCGGGAGAAAGAAACTCACGCTCATTCGGGTTGATGATGAACTTGAGCCCCTCGCATCCCGCCGCCATTTTATCAATGACGGACCACGGTTTCTTTTCCCCGTCGCGCTTCGCCCAATCCGCCCGGAGTTCCTGCGCCAGCCACATGCCGATGATATTCGTCAGGAAACGGATTTTATGATTGAGTCCGCCCTCGTTGGTAAATCCGGCTTTCCGCGCTTCCTCCGTCAGAACAGGCGCATCCAGCTCCGCACCGAAAAGCGCCCAGGGGCCTCAACTGATATAGACCCATTTACGATCCTCGGGAGCGGGAACGGACGCAACAGCGGAAGCAGTGTCGTGGCTGCCGACTTTACAGATGTCGATCTGCGGGACGCCGAGCTCTTTCGCAAGTTCCGGCTTGAGCTTTCCGACAATCGTCGAAGGTTCCATGATCTTCGGAAAGAAGGAACGGCGGAAGCCGAGTTTGTCAAGCGTGGCAAAATCCCAGTCGCGCGTAACGGCGTTCAGCATGTGGGAGGTGCTGGACTCGGTGTATTCACAGGTGCGGTCGCCGCTGAACAGATAAGAAATCGCATCGGGGATCATCAGCATGATGTTGCCGTCGGCGAAATCCTCAGGATGCTTTCCGCGGTGCGCGACAAGCTGGAACAGGGTATTGATCTGCATCAGCTGCATCCCGGTGCGGGAGTAAAGCTCTGCTTCCGGAACGGTCTTGAAAACCTCCTCCGGCACATTGTCCGTGCGGGAATCGCGGTAGTTGTAAGGTTCACGGGCAAAAGAGCCGTCCGGCTTGACGATCACATAATCCACGCCCCATGTGTCAATGCCCATGCTTTTGATGTCGGGATATTTTGCAAGAGATTTACGGACCCCCTCTTTGAGCTCGGCAAAGATCGACTCAATGTTCCAGTAGAGGGAGCCGCCGCGTTCCGTGGGACCGTTTTCAAAACGGTGCATTTCCTCAAGCGTGATTTTACCGTCTTCGAGGGTGCCGACGATCGCGCGCCCGCTGGAAGCGCCGATGTCGATAGCCAGATACTTTTCAGAAGCCATGTTCTTTCCTTTCCAAATCCTTTTTGGGTTGCCTGTTCAGATCTACTGAATTTTACATCACTCATGGCAGCTTTTCAAATTACTTTCCACAAAGTGACGCAGTTTTTCTTGCTTAAATCTCAAAATCATTGTATATTGTCTCCGGAAACTTATCATCAGGAAAGGATTTGAAGTGGATACGGAACTTATTCTGAAGCCCGCCGCAGAAGCGGTGCAGGTCGAAATTGACGGACTTCTCTATCTCAAGGAGCACCTCGGCAAGGAGTTTGCGGAGCTGGTCAGGCTCTGCATCAAAATCCTGGACAACGGAGGAAAGATCGTGGTCTGCGGCATCGGCAAAAGCGGGCATGTCGGCAAAAAGATCGCCGCGACACTCGCCAGCACCGGTTCCCCCGCCATTTTCGTCCATGCGGTCGAAGCCATGCACGGCGACCTCGGAATGCTTCAGGAGCGGGACCTGCTGCTGGCGCTCAGTTACAGCGGGGAAAGCGATGAACTGGTCCGCGTGCTGATCCCCGCGAAACGCCTCGGCGTCACCATCGCGGCATTCACCGGCAACCCGGAATCCTCCCTCGCAAAGCTTTCCGACCTCACAGTTCCGCAGACCATTACCAAAGAAGCCTGCCCGTTCAACCTCGCGCCGACCACCAGTTCCACGGCGACCCTTGTTCTCGGCGACGCTCTCGCAATGACTCTGCTGCGCCTGCGCAAATTCACGAAAGAGAAATACGGACGGCTGCATCCGGCGGGCGCCATCGGGCGTGCAGTCACGATGCGCGTCTCCGACGTCATGCGAAGCGGCGACCACCTTGCGCTGGTATCGCCCGATGCGACGATCAAGGAAACGATTCTCGCCATGACCAAAGCGCATGGCGGTTCGGCGGCAGTTGTAGACAATGCGGGAAATCTGCTTGGTATCTTCACGGACGGCGATTTCCGCAGAAAAGCGGAAAACGACATGGAGATTCTCGCCAGAAAAGTCGGTGATGTCATGACAAAAAATCCTGCGTCCATCCATGCGGATTCTCTGGCAATCGAAGTGTTGAAAGTCGTCGAAGCGCGCAAAATCGACGATATCATCGTGCTTGACGCCGGCGGCAAGGTTGTCGGCATTGTGGATATTCAGGACCTTCCCGGTCTGAAACTGATGTAACTTACTCCGGCGGAACGGTTCAGAAAATATTCATCTGATCCGTTCCGTAAAATTGATTATCAGATTTCCGTTAGATTTTCTGCCGGCTTCTTGTTTTTCAATCCTTTTGCGTTATATTCTTATAACTTTATTTTCCAGAACCTGACTATACCCAAAGGAATCCATCTATGGTTCAGCGCCCCGTTTCCGCTGTCGCTGTCGTATGCCTGCTGTTCATTCTGCTCTATCTCATCCCTCTCGGACTGCGTCCGCTTCTGATCCCGGATGAAGCGCGTTACGCACAAATTCCGCGCGAGATGATCCGGAATCACACGTGGCTCGCCCCGCAGTTTGCCGATATGCCCTATTATGAAAAACCATCCGGCGGTTACTGGCCGGAAATTGCGGCACAGAAGATTCTCGGGGAGAGCAACTTCACAGTCCGGCTCCCTTACGCGCTTGCCGCCGCGGTAACGCTTCTCCTGACATGGCTCATCGCACGCCGGTTCCGGGACGATGAACCCGACGGACGTTTTCACGGGCTGCCCCTCTACTCCGTCCTGACTCTCATGGTCACGGGAGAATTTTTCATCATCAGCACAACAGCGGTTCTGGACGGAGTGTTCACTGCGTGCGTTACGGCGGAATTCGTCTTTTTCTATCTTGCATGGAGTGAAAAGAAGTCTCCCGGAATTTCATTTCTCTGGCTGTTTCTCTGCGGACTCGCAGTCGGCTGCGCTTTCCTCATAAAAGGGTTTCTTGCGTTTGCGCTTCCCGGGCTCGGCATCGCGGCATTTCTGCTCTGGGAACGCGATTACCGCAGTTTCCTGACGAAACCGTGGGTTCCCTTTCTGGCATCCCTGCTTGTCATAGTTCCGTGGGGACTCGCAACCGCCGAAGCCGCGCCGGATTTCTGGCACTATTTTGTTGTGGTCGAGCACTATCAGCGGTTCTTCCGTGAAGTTTCCTCCCAGCATCCCGAACCGTTCTTCTACTTCATTCCGGTCATCCTAGGCGGAGCCATGCCGTTCACGCTTTTCTGCGTGCCGCTGTTCCTCGGCGGCAGGGAACTGCCGTGGAAGCACAGTTCTCTCCTGAAATACTGTGCGGCATGGATCATCCTGCCGTTTCTTTTCCTTTCCCTTTCCAAAGGCAAGCTGGCGACCTATATTCTGCCTCTTTTTCCGCCGGTCGCGATCATCGCGGCGCTCTGTATGCTGGGCGCCCAGGGGAAAGAAAACGCATTGAAATATTTCAACATCACGGTCAAGTTCACAGTCGGAATTCTTGCCGTCGGACTCATCGGATTCCTGATCACGAACTTTGCATTCCATCCGGTCTACGGAACCGGGCAGATGCCTCTGCTCGGCTTCACGGTACTGTGCGTCATTCTCTTTCTCGCAATCCTCCTGCGGGCAATCCGCGAGAAAACGATGAAAGACAAGTACCTGACACTTGTCATCGCCATGTTTTTCCTGATGCCGGCATGGCAGGCGGGACTTCCTGAAATCGTAATGAATCAGAAAGCGCCGGAAGCCTTTCTGAAAGAAAGTGTTGCGAAGATTCCGCCCAATGCAATCCTCATGACCCGCGACCAGTTTCTCGGCATCCTGCTGTGGACTACCGGCAGAAATGACCTCCGGCTGTTCTACAAAACCGGAGAATTTGAATACGGGCTGAATCACTCTCCCGACAAGGAAAAGCGTTTTGTCTCCGTAGAGAAATTCAAGGAAATGCTGGACAACCCCGCATCAAGAGATTATCGTCCGGTCGCAGTCTATGTGACAGCGGGTCATGAGAAACGTTACAATACTCTGCCGCAATTCAGGCAGACCATTTCCAACGGAGAAATTTCCCTGATGCTGTTTGAGTGAAAAACTTTTTCAGGAAAGGCGGAATATGAAGAAAACGAAAGTCACACTGCGGTCACTGGCACAGGAGCTGGGAATTGCCCCCGCGACGGTTCTGCGCGCACTGACCAATCATCCGAATGTCACCCAGGGACTCCGGCGGCGCGTCATCGCGCTGGCGCAGAAATACCACTACCAACTGCCGGAGCACTATAAGAAACTGGTCGCCGTCGTCATTCCCGGATTTGAATTTGAAGGTTACACCGGCCTCCTTCTCTCCTCGCTCATGAAAGAACTTTCCGCAAATCAGTTTCACGGAGAGATCATCTCCGACTGCGATCTGGAAGTTCTGCAGGATCATGTCTATGCGGGAGTCATCTCCATCGTATGGACCGCCGGGCTGGAAAAACAGTGGCCGGAGGAACACGCCACGCCGCTGGTCGTATTGAATGCGACTTCCAATCCGCGCGAGGGCGTCTGTCAGGTGACTTCCGATGAAAAGCAGGGAATCACGCTGGGATTGGAACAACTGTACAACAAAGGACGCCGCCGCATTGCATTCGTATCTTCTCCTTTGAGCAACAACCTGAATGCAAAAAAACGGGTAGAAGCATTCCATGAATTCTGCCGTAAAAAAAGAATCTCCGCAGGCTCCTTCCACGAGGAGCAGACTCCGACCTATGATCTGGATGCAATCGCGGACAATATCATACGGAAAAAGGAAATTTTGACGCCGTCAGCGGTTTTTCTCTTTCGATAGAAGAGG